>OGZS01000006.1_pt1 | contig 237972 bp, 249 predicted proteins | sample 1576901 | NCBI WGS metagenome assembly OGZS01 (sample SAMEA3541563, study PRJEB24748) | human gut metagenome | biome: human gut; feature: human-associated habitat; material: faeces | place: China | collected 2012 | reverse complement strand
CAAGTCACTGCAGCGCAAATCGACGCACCCGATAAAAGCACGGTCGATACGAAAATCGACAAAAAGCTACCTAAGGGGATACTCCCTGTAGCGTATTTCGGTGATTGTACTGATATCCGTAGTGATCGCATCAGCAGCGTTACCGCCAGCGGTACGGTAATCTCGTATCCTGAAATCCCCGTCATGATCGCCGGTACCGACTATATTCTGGCGAAAGGAACGTTAGACATCAAAAATCTTACTTCCGACTGGGCGAACAAAACCGGCTATCTGTTTATTCATCAGAAAGGTGGGTCGGTCGGCTGGAGTTGGAACAGTAGTGCTGGGGCTGATTCATCAACAGCGATTCGTGTTGGGCGGGTGAGTTGCGACGCGTCAGGCATTACCTCGGTGGTCCTTAACAAGGTCTTTATCCTCGGCCAAAAACGTTACATGGGGTAGCCGTATGAAGTTATCGACATTGCTTTCTGAATGGGGAGCCTACCTGGCCAAGAAGAATCCTCATTCAGTAACAACGACGCAGACAAACGTGTACGCTAAGACAGAAGTGGCTCCTAAACTTACGCCTCTTGTTACACAACGTTATCTTCCGTTCCTTTTCTTCAGCCGAAATAAAATAATTCCAGCAGCCAGCTACAACAACGGGAGGATCAGCATCGGCCAAGGTGAAGCGGAATACAACACGATAACAGGAACGGTTCCCGCGACCACGTTGGATGTTTCTGGTGTTAGCGCATCAACCGGTTGGATCTATCTTGCTGTCACGGATAACGGTTTTGTTTACACATTGAGCGACAGTAACAGCAGCTATAAAAACGTGATGCGTATCGGTACCTGGAACAAAGTTCAGGGCACAGCACATCTTGCTGCGACACGTAAAGTGGCCACTATCGAGATTGTCGATGGTCAATTACCTGATTCGCCGATTTAACTGAGGTGAATAATGGCAATGAAAAAATTTAGCGAACTGGTGACCAGCGTTACCGAGCGTATCGCTAGTCGAAGCAATCCAACAGGGTTAAAGGCTGGCGATCTCGGCGCGTACAGCACCGCAGAGTTCAACACCGAGATGGAAAAGTACATTGATATTGACGTAACCGATATCGAACAAATTGGCGATCAAAGTTACTTCCCTCTCGCCATCGAAGGGTCAGCTGATGGCGCGATAGCCATGACCGAACGTCGTACCTACGGAATCTGTCAGGAAGCAGACGGGAGTGTTTCCATCCTTCGCTCTGCATCCAACAGCATGAAAAACGGGGTGTATTACGCTATCTGTAAAAACAATGGTGAAGGGCTGCTCGATACCGCCATAGGTACCAGTCGCCAGTACAACCCTACAGCACTACCTAAAATCCCACAATCGGTCTGGTGTCATAACCACGGCGTGATGATGGGTGTCGCGATGGACGAAAACGACGAGAACACACAGCCATACATCGTTCTGACTAACGGCACATTCAACGTAGAGAAGCATGTCGCCGCTATGTGTACCGGGTCGGTAGAGGGTATTACCGACAGCATGGCGCGCTGTAGTACGTTCGTCTACAAAAACAAAGTGTACCTGTTAGTCTGGTGGGCGTATGAAGGGAAAAACGGGCTCGATGTACATACATGTATGTTATCGGACATTAAAAATGGTGCGGCTGTACAGTTCACCAAAGAAACCGGGTTTAGTGGAAAGATTTTTGAGGGAACGACAAAAACCAACCTCGACCATATTCTTTTCTGGGAAGTGTTAAACCATACAGCGTACCCTAGTCAATTAACGACACTTGTCCCTATTCGTGCGGGTATTAGAAATTACGCTGTTGTAAAAGGTAACATTGCGCGAATTTACTGCACGACGGCATGGTACACTAACAGTACCGTGAATATCGCCGACCAGGGGACAACGATCTGGTACGTCGATTTGAACCTGGATACGAAGCAATGGACATTAAGTCCCACTGCTGGAACGCCGTCATTACAAGTGAACTCCGATGGTTCGGTGTCCTTTCGTGGCCCTTGTACGATGTCAACTCGTGACCGTGATTATAAAGACGGATTCTGGGCATGGGGTGGGGCCAACCTTACCGGGAACATGGTCATTCGCGAGGACGGTCTGGTTACCAGCTGTGTGAATGATAACCTGGCCTCGCCGATGGTTCGATCGTATCGCATTGGTGACTACGCTGGTAATGTCTTCGACGAACTTGCAAAACTCACCCCAATATCCGCGTACGAGGTGGGGGGCTGGATTAACATCATGGACCGCGTTGTTGGGTCCTGTGGTCCACACGGCTTCGTTGGCTTCACGGCGAAGAACAAGGTCTATGTCTTATCCCGCATCCCAGGGGGTCAGAGCAATTTCGAAAAGCGGTTAATAACCACTGATTGGGATTTGAGTTATCGCTATAAGAACAGCGTGGTCGATGTGATGGGATTCCCGCCAACCAGTCGCGTCCACGTAGGCGGTTCAGTGAGCGAACGTTTCGCGACAATTCACATGAGCGACGACCAGACGATAGTGACTGGCAGCTGGCTGCAGGAAGGGAGATTAAGCAGCAGGGTTGAGGTCGACCCTGATACGTTAGCCTTAAAGGGGGCGTCGATAAGCATCACGCAGGCAGAACTCGACAGAGCGGCCAAACTTTGTTGGGATACCTACACGTCGCCGAAGCTTGAGAGATACTCCGTTATACGCGGCTCTATCGTGGTTCCTCCAGCGTCCACAGGGGCCCCCTGCTTGATGTTCATATCGGTGTACGATCCTGTCTCCAGGAAGGCGGCTATCATGACGTCTGAAGTGACGACCAACGCTCGGGAAGGGAACATTACCGTAACGGGGGTCATCACAACGGTAACTTACACGCCTCGGGACCAAATCAATAACATTGACAACACTCTGGGGGCGTGGGGACCATTAGGGTATCGTAAATGCGCTGATGGCTGGTTAATCGCCGGGGCGATGTCCGTGCGCGTTGCTACTCCAGGAAACGCAAACGATTTTCAATTCCGTGGTGCTAAGAACGCCAGTGGTGCGTGGGTTGGGTTATCGGTAGAAGAGCTTTATGAGTATTTGGCCAGCAGCGGACGTCGTTACAACGTCCATCCGGTATGGGGTCTGGGGTACGTCGACCTTGGGGAAGCGTACCGTTTATCCAATGGCGGACAGGTATTCAGAGCATATGGGCCAAGCGTAGCCGAATACCTCGCAGGTACCGTCAAACATGTCTACATGGTTTCTACGGTCGTTGCTGCTTCCGGTTACGATATCTACATCAACGAAGACATCGCTTGCTTGTTTGCCGGTAAGGTCATGACCTTACCTAAAGGCCATTATAACCTAAAAGACTATAATAGCTCACCAGGTAATAAAACATGGTACGTTTCCGTTGTTCCTAATGGCGACCAGTTAGAACTGGAGTTAACCATCCACAAGCAAGAAGATGATAAAGGACAGCGCGTTAATATCGGAACGATTACGACCAGCGATACCCAGATCTCTGTCATTAATCTCAATAAGACAACCAAATTAGGTACAGTCACGTTATAAGGACCTCCAGGTTATGTCGACACCAATTACCCTGAAGTACCCCGAGGACTGGACCGGTACACTCGCCAGCAACCACATCGTTGGTGAAGAGCATACCGTTCCACGAACCGAGAATAAATGTTACGCCCTTGATGGCGGACCGTTCTTCACCGAAAGTCTGGTTATCACTGAAAAGCTTACCGGTAAGACACTGGTACGAGGCGTGGATTATAAACCCATTTTCTTGTACCAGGATGCAACGCTTTACGCTGGTAAAGAAATCTGTGCAGCCATCGCCATTATCAACGATGATATCGAGGGGACGTTAGTTAACGACTATCGTATCATCGGTGGTGTTTACGTAAGTCTTATTGACGCGTTATATCAGGCTATCGAAGAACTCAAACTTGACGATCGTCCGATCAACTGGGACGACATCAAGAACAAACCGGAACTTTATCCGCCTGAACCACACATCCACCACGTTAGTGCTATTTACGGTACCGAACATCTTTGCTTAGCGATTTATTCACTGAAAGCTGCAATACTTATCGGTGATGCTGCGTCCGATAACCGTCTCTGGGCGGCAATCGATCAGCTACGCAAAGACATGCAAGCTGCGGATAAAGATCTGACCGATCTGCATTACGCTCACGCTAACCGTACCGATAACCCGCACGAAGTAACAAAAGCCCAAGTCGGACTAGGTAACGTACAGAACTATCCTACCGCAAACAAGGCGGAGGCAGAAGCCGGTACCGCACCTGACCGTTACATGACCGCACAAACGGTTGGTTGGGCGATTGCTAAACTGGCGGGCGATCTCGTCGATGCTCACGCTAACCGTCGGGATAACCCGCATAGCGTCACCAAAGCACAGGTTAACCTTGGGAACGTTGATAACTTCCCGACCGCTTCGGATGATGAGGCGAAAGCCGGAACAGCGAACAACCGTTTCATGACGCCGCTACGTACTGTTGCAGCGATTGAACAGTTCGCATTGATTCCGCTTAATGCACACAAAGCCGATTATAACAACCCACACAAGGTAACGAAAGCCCAGGTGGGATTAGGTAATGTGCAAGACTATCCGATGGCTTCTGAAGAAGAAGCGCGTGCCGGTGTTGCAGCTAACCGATTAATGGCACCGAACACAACCAAAGCGTCCATTGAGACCTTTGCGTTAGTTCCGCTTAATGCACACATCGCCGACAAGAACAACCCACACCACGTGTCTAAGGCACAAGTAGGGTTGGGAAGCGTTGAGAACTACCCAACCGCTAACCAAGCTGAAGCGCAAGGTGGTTCTGCAACGAACCGTTACATGACACCACAGTCTACCAACTGGGCAATTCAGAAATTAGCGGGTGATCTGGTTAACGCTCACGCTAACCGTCGGGATAACCCTCATGCTGTTACAAAAGCGCAGGTGGGATTGGGTAACGTACAGAACTATGGTATCGCTTCCGATGCACATGCGCAGCAAGATGTTAACACCGTGTATTCTACACCACGTAACGCCCGTCTCGCTGCAACACACATCATCGATACACGCTTGTTCTGGGGTTCTTACAGCGGAAACAAACTGGTCTTCGTTGATGGTAATGGTGGTACGCGTTTAGGTAAACATGTTATCATCACGGAGAATGGCGGCGGTGAGATCACACGCTTCTATTGGGGGAACTCTGCAGGTGGTGGTAGTGCGCTGTACTTCAACAGCAATATCGATGTTCCTAACGCTTACATTCGCTCGGATGAGCGTAGTAAACACGACATCCGTTATCTGAAAGACCATCCGGAATCTTTCAGCGATCGTTTACGTGAAATGGCACGCAGCGGGCTCGCCCGCTTCCGTCACAACTACGATCCTGATGTCGAGAAGATCGGTGTTATCGCACAGCGTGTTCAAGAACAGTTCCCTGAAATGATCAACGTATCAGATAAAGGACTGTTAAGTCTTGACACCATGGTGTATAGCGGGGTTCTGTTAGGCGGTTGGTACGAACACGACCAACAACTTCGTGCTCTGCGTGCAATGGTTGAAGAAATCGCACATCACGTGAAAGGAACCAAGGGTATTTAATTCAACGTTCTAGAACGCGTTGTAACGCTTCGAAAAGTTTAACCTGGGGTTTGCCTGGATTAAATCGTTTATCGCGTTCTAGACCCTTCCTGTTCCTCTAAATCGTTATTCCAACGAGGAGTTCTAATGGCTAAGATTACTGAAAAAGATTTCACATGCGAATTCATCATTCGCGACAAGACCAATATCGAAGCGGGATATGTTAATGATCCTGATGACAGTGGGGCCGAAACAAATTTAGGAATTACGAAAGCACTCGCCGATCAGTACAAAACCACGCTGAAAACGAAATTCGGCTGGAACGGTAACATGCGTGACCTTACTTACGACATGGCGTTCTTTATTTACAAGACCCACTTCTGGGATAAGATGAAGCTTGATGATGTCATGAAACGTTCTGTGTTTTTAGCTGACCGTCTCTTTGACCTGGGTATCAACGCAGGCAAAACCGTTGCAGTTAAGAACCTCCAGCGTTACCTGAACGTCATGAACAACCGTCAAACTTACTGGAAAGATATTGACGCTGATGGTGCAATGGGTCCCAAATCACTGGCGGCTCTTGATGCTTACATCGCTAAACGCGGAGAAACCGGTAAAGATTATCTCATCGACGCGATGCTGGATATGCAGAGCACCTATTACATCGAATTAGCTGAACGTCGTGAGAAAGACGAGAAGTTCATTTACGGCTGGCAGGCACGTAAACGTCGTGAACGTAAGCGTTATGAAGCTATTCGTTTGAACGGTTTCAGTGTTGAGTAAAACACCATCATAAACCGTCCTAAAACGCTCCAGAACGAACGGAACGTATAAAGACGTATAAGACCCCTCCTCACCCAATAACGGATGAGGAGGGGCTTAACATGTGTTCGTGTTTATTCAGGTTGGTCTGGGTCCCTGGCCGCTTGAGGAGATCCACAACCCTTTCAACACCACGCTTCATACGAAGCGTTCAATGAGAAAGATAAGCGTGCAACCACGCAGATTGTTACAACCAAATTGTAGAAGAGCAATAGCCGAGCTGTACAAAACCCATACTATTGCTCTATATGCTTATTAGCCAGCAACGCTAACGGTCGGTTTCACGAAGCCATCAGCTACGTTATTCGCCAGAACGGTTGCCAGTTGGTCTTTTGGTGCTGCTGCATAGGTCAGTGCAACCTGCAGAGTGCCGGTATATACCATGCCACCCTCGATCGCAGTCAGGGTTACCTGACCAACAGTACCTGCAGACAGCTGGAAGGTTTCTTCTTTGATTTCACCGGTCAGGGAAGCCAGGCCGAATTTGGTGACCAGCTTGCTTACCAGTTCAGAAGCCTTAATGCTGTCAGTGCCGTGCGGCAGTTCGAAAGTAACATCGCCGGTTACTTCAGCGAAAACTTCGGACAGAGCCAGACGATCGTAGTAGAACTGCTGACTACCCTGCAGGTTAGCTGCTTCAGGCGCAGCGTCCAGCTGAATAACGGTGTTCTTAGAATGTTCGGAAGATGCCTGCGGAGTACCGAACTGCAGTTCTTCTTCGGACAGTGCACGGGTTGCTTTGGTGTTGATAAGATCAAGCAGAAGGGATTTAGCTGCTTTGTTAAAGTTTAAGGCCATGATTATGTGTCCTCTGATTTTTGATGGTCGAAAAGGAGATTCGGAGTCGTTCTCCATAACATTCATATTTAATATAAAATATATTAATTTCTGTAAACACTTACATCTTTTGAGAGTGATGTAACAACCATAGAGGTAGAAAATGACAGCTCAAGTATCGCTTACTTTAAAAAACACCTTGGCAACTTATCGTTGATGAGATTAACAAACTCAACGCCGACACTGGTGCCAGCTTCAAATACACCGACCTTAAATACGTTCTTAAAGAAAAGAATCCTTCTGCTCCAGAAGCAACTTTAACGCTTAGCCCTGGTGATGGTACCCCTTACTTCAATGAACGCGATGTTACCTACCATCGTCTGGATCTGGCTAAGTGGTTCCAGAAGATCGCCGTACGTGTTAACGTTAATGCGAACACCACTATTGGTGACGTGGTTGACCTTGTAGCTCAACGCTACGGTATGATCACGCCTTCCGGTGAGAAGTTCCTGGATAAAGCGAAAGACATCAAAGCCGAAACGTTAGCTACGCCGGTTACCTTCGACCAGCACGGTATCCAGACGATCACCCTGGAAGCCAAAGAAGATTCGTTGGCGTGGTATGGCTCTGTTCAAGTTAAAGTTTATAACACCACGCTGGATCTGGCTAACATCATCAAGGTTACCAACCTGGGTAACTTAACCTACGTTGATGAAGGCGATGGTACCAAAACGTCAGCGCGTCTGTTAACCTATCCGTTAGACTTCAGCATCTACGGTGGAGGTTTACAAGCTATTACCAGTAACGAAACCAAGATCGATGAAAGCCTGGCAGGTTACCTGACTACGCTGATCAAAGAACAGACTGGTGTAAGTGATGATATCATTAATGAACTGAAAGCCAATCTGCAAACAGCTACCTTTGTCTATAACGGTGATACCCTCGAGTCTACCGACAAGGGTGTTAACGCTACGTACGGCAATGTGCTGGTGCTGTCGTTAGCTGACGGTACTCACACCTACGGTAAAGCAGTATTCGGTTATAACGATAACGTTCCCATTTAATTTTAATTAATCCCCCTTCCTCCTTCCCTGTTGGGTTGGAGGAAGGTTTATGTTTGTGTTTATTCTTCTCTTTTATAATTTCTAATGATAAGATTAAGTACCTGGAGTAAAAGTTTACAGATGTTGTAAATGTATTTGGAAAGTAAAATTTCCACGACCTCGGCCCCTTCGGGGGACGGGGGAGGAGCGAAGTCCTTTAGAGACGAGCAACAGGATAACTCTAAGAAAAAGAAAAACTAAACGAGCGAAGCGAGTTTATGTTTTTATCCTTAGAGTTATCAAGCTATAAGCGTAGCGTTAGCGTATAACGGTTATGTCGTATACGAATGCAATGAGTATAGACGAGATACTCTGATGAACAACGTGAAGAAGAGTATCACAAATGTTTTTTGAGTTATCCGGATTTAATTAGCATGTAACGAAGTGATAACGGAGTGTAATGCACAGATGACATGTGTTACCGTTAAGGTAGTAAACACATGTTATCCATTGTTTTGAAGATACGCTTATTGATTTAATTTAAATATACAAACAAGATAGAGTTAAACCTACTTAGATAAAAAATATTAAACGATTAAACAATAAGACATAATCTAAGATAAACAAGATAACTTAGACAATACAGATAACATCTTACTTGCTTACTTAAATCAAAATACCTATTCTCGTTTACCTTCCTTGCTTGCAACACCTCTTCTAAATCCATCCCTTCTTAAAAACAACAAAACCCTTCTGTAACACAAATCCTTTCACGGCTATATTACCTGTTTGACTTATGTCAAACAGGCGACGCGTAAGAGTTACCTTCATGATGCATGGCATCATGAACGCGACGCGTAAGCGTTACCTTTTTGATAACATCACTAGGATTGTTATCGTTACCAGAAATCAATACGTTGTTTAATTAACGTGAAACAGAGGATCTTTTAAATGAACGATGAAATCATTTTTGATACCATGTTTACTGGAGATGAATACCTGGCGTTACCGAGCGATGTTCAAAACGAATGCGTGAAGGTAGCATGCTACAGCAGCGGTCAGGCTGGGATGCGTGTACGTTGCGTTGACGGGACGAACGGGAAAGTTGTTTGGCGTGGGGCACACCTGTATCCTTACCTGCTTACCGGCAACAAGAATTGGTACGCACATCGCAGTCAGCATCCTGCGCGGATGAGCGCGAGCGGATTCGTGGTACGTGGTGCGTTGGATGAACGGGTGGAACGCATCGAGATCACCGATCGTGCGTTCATCGATATACTTACATGGATCGATGCTGACGAGGGGTGCGCTGCGGGACAATACGGTTGGTTGAAGGTGAACGGGGATACGCAATTACAGGTAGGGTTCCATCACGTGCTTCCCGGGTGGGCGAACCATACCGTTGGAACGTATTACACCAAAAAGCTTACCATGGTGAAACCTTACATGGCGGATGCGAGCTTGGAGGCAACGGATCGGATGCATCAATTGCTTCGCATGTATTATCCACGGGTTGTGCATCCGCTTGGATTCGCTTGGGTTAGCGAGGTGCGTTACAACCCACGCAAGAAACGGGTTGAAGCGAAGGTGCTTAACGAACGTTGGTTACCGGTTGTGCAACCAGGGCTTGACGATGAATCCATCATGATGCGGGTAAGCCGGAGCCGGATCGTACAATGGGATGCTACCATGCTGCAACGCCCACAACACGTTACAGGAGAAACATTCGCATGATACGTGCAACAGGATACGAGAACAAAGGCAAGAACAGCGTGCAGCGTTACGTTGCCGACGAGGAAGGAAAAGCCGCTTACCTGGTTTGGTTCAACCGCTACAGCGCAAGCAAGGTACATGATCCTAACATCCTGCGGTTACAGAGCAGTTTTCAATGGCAGGCTTCCGAACAACGCTGGTACATCACGTTGGAAATCGGAACGGTACGGGAAGACCAGCTTCCCGCATACTTAAAAGAACAACGGGAGCAGATCAACACACTACTCGCACAACACAAAACGGAACCTAAACCTTAATCCAACACCAACAAGCGAAAAGGAAAGTACAACAGAAATCATGTTGATGAAACCGACAACAAAGAACAAGGTTTATAAAGCAATCTACGCGTCAGACACAGTCAGCCTGACGAAGATCATCAAATACAAACTTGAGAAGGTGCTACGTGTTGAACCGAGCATAGGCTTAGTCCGTTATCGCCTGATTACCGAGAACGGTGAAGGGTATTACGCACCGTCGTCTCGAAGCGATAACGCCGTTGTGTTAACCCGGGATGTGGTTGAAGCAATCAACAACGGAACGAAGGCGTTCTACGCGCACAGAAAAGCCGTATAACGCAATAAACGAATCCAAAGAAGGGAAACATATTCCCTTCCATTAAAAGTTCGTTGTAGAACGATTGAGGAGCTTAGAATGCAACATGATCAAACGAACACCACCGCAACGTCAATAGCCCTTGCCGATGCCGTCCAGGCGTGGAACGAGAACCCAGCCTGTCGAGCAAAGATGGAATTGGTGTACGAAGGATCAACCCGTGTCAGGACGGCTGATGATGTTCTGGTCGTACGAGGTGAATTCTTCGCCTTAGGTGTCACGGACCGTGGTCCGTTAGATGCGCTTTGGATCGAGTTACAAACCAGCCCGCAGAGACCACGCTACGTGACCCGCGACCATCGTCCTGAGAACGGGTTAGCCGGAACCCGTTCTGTGGATATTTTCATCTGGCAGGATACCCTCGACAACATGAACAAGATGATCGACGTTGAGAACATCGTTGCAAATAAGTTAACCCAACTTAAAGAACGTCTGATGCCGCTATAACGCATCAACATCACCCGCCTGTATCCCATCGGGTTCGGGCGGGGCAATAAGAAACCAAGGGGACATCGCCGTCCCCGTTACTATCATCAACCACTATCAAGAGGAACCTACCATGGAAATTAAATTCTGTAAATCGATCGCGATTGTACCTGAACAACCTGTGGATGATCTCGAAAAGCTCGATCATCCCACACTGCAACATGCGCTGGAACGTTTAGCCTCTTTTGCGCCGTTAGAGAATCATCTTCACTGCGTTAATCTTGAAGCATCCGACTTCGACGTGAAGCTTGGGTTCGTGTTTTCACAAACGGGGAAGGATGTGTTAGAAAACATATTCTGGTCTGCTGAGCATAAGGCGAGAAATGTGATGACGAAGTTAGTTTATAACGTTAGCCTTAGTGAAGACGGCACCTATTGGACGTCAGAGGCTTGCTGGACGATTTCTGCGATTTCACGAATGGACAAAATACACTATTTGCATCGTGTTGCTGATAGCATTGCACACCAACTGGATCGTTTTGATACCACCCGCTTATCGAATGGAACACAGTGTTAATACGAGGAATCGAACATGAAAATTAAATGGCCTAAATCAGTCGCCGAAGAGTGTATCGGTGAGTATAGCTCATCGGTTACCGAGCATACGCGGTTACATCACACGTTATTGCTTTTACGTGAAGACGCCAAACTCCGCAAACATATTCAACCGATATCAGCAACCTACTGTAAAACGTCATCGTACCTGTACTCTTCCCGGTTAACATTTGCTTGCACTGCGTTAGGGAAAGTATTGCTAGAATCCGCATATCTTCGTAGTTGCGAGAACATGAAATTGACGGGTGGTATGGTACTCTCAATCGATGTGCTTTGTTTGGACGATGGAACACATAAACCCCAGCTTGTGTGGGAAGTATATGGATTGAACCCAGCCATGATTAAGACGAAGTTCGACTGGATTACTGACGGTCTTAATGAGATTCTGAAAGAGGGGATTTGATATGCAACAACGTATCGGTTTATCGTTAGCTATTGACCGACTGATCAAAGTCTCATCGTTACGAAGTGAATTTAGTCATGTCCGTGAAGAAGCAGCGAATAATCGCTTTATTTTAACGTTTACGTGTACCAAGAAAGGCGTGACGGTTATCCGTGATGTTTGGAGTGCTGTGAACAAACGCGAGGCCCGTTGTTCTACATCTGTCGTTGATTACAAAAACCTGGATAATACGTACACTATCCGTTTAGAATGGGAGCATCGCCTCAGGACATTTGTTGAAGTTCGGTCGAAGCTGTTAGCTGAATTGTTGAACGAAGCCTGTTTACGTGACGAGAAAGCTACAGAACTCTTCAGAACGCTTTAATTCAATCGTAGATAAGGAAACCCCTTAGAAATTAAAACAAACCGTTATACGTCGTTCTGTGACGTTTAAGCTATACATTGAACTCATGGCAATCGAGGAAAGAAAATGTTAAATTCAACTTTTACCCACTATCTCCACACCTATGCAAAATTATGCTGTGTTGATATGGAAGAGCTGGCGAACGATAATAGTGTTCGCGATTGTGAGATGCTTCCTAAGCGACAAGGTTTTCTACCCGGTTCGCGGTCAGCGGCGTTCTTCTTAATCGCTTACTTCATCGTTAGTCATAGTGCGGCGCTGTTGAGCCAAACCAAGAAACAGCGAAAGGATTACGCTACCGCAATCACGCAAGTCTATTTCGATCGTCTTCACGGACGTGCGGTGAGTATCGATACTGCGTTAACGACCGCGTTTCGTCATCGAGGCGCAACCGCTGTGCAGATACCTGCTTTGGTTAAGATCGGAAAAGAAATCATCCGGAACGCAGTGCGTTAATAAATAAACTATAATCCTCCTTCCCTAGCCATCAAGGCCGGGGAAGGAGGTTGTATTGCATTTCTTTTTCTTTTGTTTATTGGAACGGGTCGGTTCTACTACTACCGGATTTAACGCCACCGTGGTCGTGAGTGTATACGTTTGTTCCGCTTGGTGAACGCCAAGAGCCTGCGATGTGTATGAAGTTCCCATTCAGCGTCATCGTGTTTCCGTCTTCACCTGTGAAGCTTACAGCTCCAGTGAATACCGTATTAGGACATTTAAACGTGGTCTGTCCTGATACTTGCGCGGTGTAGCGGTCACACTTCAAAGAAACATTCTGACTCGTAACGCTTTCTGTTTTACTGGTACGCTCGAAGTTCTCACATTCGGTATAAATGTTTTTTGCTTTCATTCGGATATCGTTCTTAGCAATGGCTTTGAGCGTATCCTCGCACTGGAATGTGATGTTCTTTTTTGTCACGTCGATGATGCTGTCGTCCTGGTTTTGATAACGCAGCATATGCTCGACAAAATGGAGTAACAACAGATTTTGATGAACGCTGTCCGCAACCTGTAGGTAACCCTCGTCCAGATTAAGTTCCATGTAAACTTGGGTAACTTCACCAAGCTGTGCGCTAGTGCCGATAACCGCTTTCTTGAGGAAGGTATCAACCATTAGGTAATAGCAGTCTTCCGTTGAAATCGATTTACGGTCCTTCTTGGCGCTAGGACGTGCGCTGACGGTGAGGATAACCGATTCCATGGTCATCAGCTCGCTATCCCCTCCTTTGGGTTGCCAGTAGAGTTGTTCTTCATCCGCGGTACGCCAAACCACCACACGTTGACCTTTCCTCAAGTTAGGTGCTGTCATCCGGTTACTGCCGAAGGGTAACCAGTAACACTGTACGCTGGTTGTTGTTGCCGCTTTCGCTGTATAGCTGTTCCCTTGAGCGTCTGTTGCACTGACTTCTTTAACGCTTCCCGCCGCTTCAACTTTCCCATCAGCGCCTGACATCATCTCATCAAGAAAGACCTCCAGCGTCTGGTTAGGATCTTCCTCCAGACTTTTATTGGAAAAGTCGGCAGCAACAGTACCCAAGGCATAGATACGGAAAACGCTCACGTTGTTGTCTGGAGCTAGCTGACTCCCTTTTGTGCGATTGTCTGTTGCCAGATCGCTCATGCTGTAATCTCCTACTGATTTAAATAACGATATAGAAAATAACGCTGAAGTATGGCTTCAGCTTCGCATTCTGAACCACGGGTTCAGAAGGTATCGAAGAAGGATTATCATAGCATGCGATGCACCTATCTCCACTTACGTGGATTCAATCGTTTTGATACCGGGATGATTCGGGAGCTGGTCATCCGGCCAGATAATCCCGTACAACTCATTTTAGGCAGTAATGGTTCCGGTAAGAGTAGTCTATTGCCTTTGCTGTATCCGACCGTTCCTGAACGTGCTGATTTTGATAAAGACGGGTATTACGAGTACCGCTGCGAACACCGTAATAAGCAATACCGTCTTATCAGTCGTTTAGAAAAAGGGTTTAAGCATGAGTTCTACGTTAACGACAGCGAGAACCTGAACGGTGGTGGCACACAACCGGCCCAATGGAAACTGATCGAAGAACATTTCGAACTTAATGACGATACCATTCGTTTGTTGTTAGGTTACGAAACAGCTTACCAGTTCACCGAAATGGGGCCGATGAAACGCCGCGAACGATTAACACAGATATGTCCGGTTAACGTCGATTATGCGCTTGAGTTGTTTCAGGTGGTTAAGCAACAAGTACGTTCACTGAAAGCGGTGAATGAGCATACACTGAATAAGTTGATTGAAACATCGCAGCGAATTGAAGCGAAATACACCGGCACCGACCACCAGGGATTGGAAGCAGAGTTAAAACAGCAACGCTCAGCACTCGAAGCGATGATGGGATTGCCGTTATTCGACAGCGATGTTGATCAACGACAGCTTCTGGAATCCGCACAACGTGCCCATCATTTTAATCGCGAGCTTCTTCGTGCGGTTGTTCGTTACCAAGGAGGAACGTCGCAACAAGAACAGCAGAATCTGGCTGAACTAAGAGAACAACTCGCGAATGCGAATGCAAAACTCGAAAGTCAGGTTGACGAGCTGTTGGGTATCGATAATATCCTTGACCAGTTGAAACAGTCTGGTGAAGGTGATATCGATCAAATTAAAGCCCGCCTTGCCTGTTTGGACGAACAACTTCAGCAAGATCATCCAGGCGAGCTTTTAACAATGAATCTGGACGCTGCGGTTTGTTTACAACAGCTCACGCAAGTTCAGGCTCCGTTAACGGAACTACTGCAAGAATGGATTGATACCGACAACACCTATCACGTCTACGATGCTGAAGCTTACATCAAGGAGGAAGAGGCGGCAAGAATGCGTTTGCGTAACGCGAAACATGCGTTAGCCGATTTGGAAGCGCATCTCGACCATCTGAATCATCAACCCCAGACCAGTTGTCCAAAATGCAATTATCGCTTTCACGTTGGTGAAACAGAGAAGACCAGCAAAGCGGGTATTGAACAACGTATTCAGAAAGGCCGTGCTTGGGTTGAAGAACAAGAGAAATCGTTAGCCGAGCTTAGTGAGAAGGTTCAGCGCTATACGCTCTGGATGGAACAGCATCGTCAGTTAACGCGTTGGACGAAGGATTATTACGCCATTAAACCCATGTGGGATAATCTGCTGGAGGAAGGACGTAAAAACGGTTTAGGATTCCGCAGCATTGGAATCATTAACGATTGGTTGCTTGCGTTTGAGAAACTTGCGCGTTACACACAAGCCGAGCAAGAACGTAAACATCTTCAAGATATGCTCGAACGTGTACGAGCGGTTGATGTTGAACCGTTACAGCAACGTCGAGAACTGCTTTATAAGAACAGGACAGAGTTGTTAACAACCGTTGAGCGGTTAACACAAGCCATTACAGCTACGGAAGGTAGATTGGAAACCATTACGGCGATTATGGAAGATCAGGTGCGTTCTGATAACAGCGATAAAGCGTTAACGCAACTGTGGTTAGAGTATCTGCAACACCTCTACACGAAATCGTTACGTGCTGCGATGTCTGATACGGTTCGCCGAATAAGTCATGTCGAACAGCAACTACAGGAAGCTAAAACCGACCAGCAGCTTCTGGCTCAGTTGGAAACGACACAAAAAGAGGTGGAAGAACAGCTCGGTTATGCACAACTTGTTCTGGATGAGTTAAGTCCATCCAACGGACTGATTGCCGAAACAATTGCGGGTCCCATCAACGCGTTCGTTGAGTACATGAACGGTATCATTGCGAGTATTTGGGAATACCAACTTCAGATACTCCCGTGTGCTATCGACGCGCAAGGATTGAACTATCGTTTTCCGCTTTTAACTGAGAAATATCCGACACCGCGAAAAGATATTGTTTATGGGAGTAAGGGACAAAAGGAAATTATCAACATCGCGTTTATCATCGCGATGATGCATTACAAAGGGTTCACGGATTATCCGTTGATGTTAGATGAATTCGCATCAACATTTGATCCGCAGCACCAATCTAATGCCATGGATTTTGTTCGTCGTCTGGTTGATGGTCACCGCGTAAGCCAGGTATGGTTCATCAGCCACTATGTGATCAACCATGCATCATTCCGTAAAGCCGAGTGTATGGTTCTTGATAAAACGAACATCATTCTCCCTGAAACATATAACGAACACGTCACGATTATTTAAGACAAATAAGGATTTCTGTTGATGAAAAAGCCCATGAAGAAGCTAGGCCATGCACGCAAGCATCGCTATTCCGATCTGGAGAAAATGTTTTTAACGCAGCAACCGTTTCTCCAGACTTATTTTAACGGGATGGCGAAGAAGTTAGCCGATGAGTACCAGGAGCGTGGTACGCCAGCACGAATTACCATCACCGTAATCCCGACGTTCGCTGAAAAGATCTATAACGTCATGACGGAGATTATTCCCGAAGACGCAAAATCCCAAGACGAAGTTCTGCGATTAACGCGCTATATCCGTTTTAAAGAACATTTGGACGCACAAGCGACCATCATTCTGGAAAACGAAAAACCTGAACCCAACGTTGAACTTATCGCTTCTCTCCTCCCTGACCGTTTATTACACGATTTTGTTACCGTGAAACGTATCGACGAACAAGGAAAAGAGGTTGAGGTTCAGCTACGCCAAGAAACCGTGGTTGCGTTGGATTGGATTGAAGACCGTTGTAAAGCGCTAAGCAAGCTTCTGGATGATGAAGGGACGAATGCTCGTGTTGCCATCGATTTCGGTCATGAACCGGACGACGCGGTAACCATGATGCGCGTGCTGTACGATCCTAAGGTTAATGATCATGCGATCATCGTTAAGCGCGAAGGCGTTAAAGGCGAAGTTACCCTGGTTAAAGACCTGGGTCCTATTCATGCGGTAGGTTTAACCGAAGACCAAACGCCGTTCGAAAAGCTTTCGGTGTATGAGCAATCGGAAGTTGAACGCTTCCTGGAAGGTGTTGTTGCGAAAACCTTCCCATGGTCAGTAGAGGCTGTTGTAACACCATGATCCCACCAGAATACGCTTACGATATTCTGGCAATCGACCCTGGCACCGATACACTCGGTGCGTCGTTACTACGTTTGGACGTGCGTGTCGAAGATATTGAACTGCTGTATGCAGGGACATGGCACGCTTCACGCCGATATGATCCTGATGGTGATATTGCGCTTGGATACGGTAACCGTGCCGCACGTATCCAAGAACACCGTCGTTCGCTGACAACGTTATTGCAAGAGTACCAGCCGCAAGCGGTCGCTTGTGAGACACCATTCATCGGTCGTTTCAAGCAAAGCGGTATGGCGCTCAGCGAGCTGTTTTCAGCGATTCAGACAACGGTTATCGATTTTGATCCTACGGTGTCTTTCTTAGGGGTTGATAACCGAAGCGCAAAACGCGCTGTTGGGATTATGACGTCCCGTGTTGGTAAGGACGATGTTCGCCAGAAAGTGCTGAACCTCATGAACATCACACCCAGAAACGGTGTTGTGTTAGCGAATCTTGACGAGCATGCGATAGACAGCATCGCCGTCGGTTATTTCGCAGCTGAACTCCTGTTCGAAGAATGGCGTATTCTTGATGACCATCGAAACGGGAAGGTCGGTACAAAACGCCGTTAGCAACTCGTACAAAACCCAAGAAGGAAAACGTTATGAATACTGTTGAATGGGGGCTGGTTGATTATTGTCCTCAAGTCCCGGTTATCTGTGGTGCAGAGAAATACAGCGAAGATCGTTTTATCGTACCGTTGGTCAGTACGACGACAAAACATCCGGTTAGTGAAGGTGCAATAACCGGTCTGTTGGCGCATCTTAACGACGGTAAGGTGCCCGTCATTAGCAGTAAAATAGAAGCGGTGCTCGATGGCGCTGAAGTGCTCTTCCCGATTCGTGACGTGAACGATATCGTCGGTCGCGTTTTAACGGGATGGTTGGAAGACGACGGTGTGGTAAAAGCCTTGATTCATATTGACCGTGATACTCCTAATGCAGAACGCGTGAAACAGGCATTGAATTCGGATGCTACGCGTTTGCAGATCACCGTCATGGACGTTGGTGCTGAAAACAAGTATATAGTTGAATACTTCGTTCCCATGGTATCCATCGAACCTTTTGACCGTATTGCTGAGCAACCTGAACCTACCGCAGATAAAATAGTGACGCCAGCGGTAATGCGAAGTATCACTGCAGACAACTCGGTATTGAACAATGAATCTATCATCCTACGTGGTATTGTTCCTACCGGATACAACGGTGAAGCATTATTAGTCAGAATTCCGGAACTTAATAACCGTCGTGTGTTTATCGGATGTGTTGGGTATGAAGTTCTGTACTTTGACGCCCAAGGTCGTGCTGTGATTGCGACAAAATCAAAGTTATTTAACCAGCATAAAGCGCAAGCGTCCGCAACCCAACCGTACCGTCTAGCGTATTCCGAAGATAAAGTAACGATCTGGTTTGTGAATGGAAACGATATTCTTAATAATGCTTTCCCAGAGAAAACATTTAAACCTGTGACGTTAATAGAAATGTTCGGTGGTGAGGCATACTTAGCTAATTGCGTTAATGGTCAGTTCCGTCTACCCTCCTGTTGTGAATTCAAGACGGATGACACCATCACCGTAAACGGCACGCGTGTAAGTCTAATAAGAATCGATGCTAGTTCCGGTTTTGCGGTGTTTGAACCCCATGGCACGATTCTCGAAAATCTTAAAGAGGCTTGTAAGGTCTCAGAACCATTCGGTGATGAACGCAGCCTTATCATCGTTAAACGTACCGATGTCGATCGGGTGGAGATTACAGTATCGCAGCCGATGTCGGCGAAAACGAAGTAGTTAATTGGAGCGGGGAATGTCTCGTAATAAATATATCGTTATTGAAGGTCTGGATTATTCAGGAAAGAGTTCGGTTATCTCGTCTTTACACAGTCGTTTAAACAATGTCTGTGTCGTACGTGAGCCCGGTGGTACGCTCTACGGAGAAGCAATTCGTAAACTTATCCTGGAAGACCAAACGCCAACGAACAGATTCGATCCAGAAACTGAACTATTGGCGATGATGTCGCAACGCAATCATCTCTTCAACAAGGTGATTCATCCAGCCCTTAACGAAGGGAAGACCGTGCTTAGCGATCGTTCGATTGCTTCGACGTATGTTTATCAGGTTAATGACGCTAACGTTAAGTTGTTTGACGCGTTGTTGCCGAACCTACCGTCGATTATCATGCCGTCTTACTATGTTTATCTGGATATTGACTATCCTACGTATTTAAGACGGTTCCGTGTTCGTCATGCTAAACATCAGATGTTTGATAACATCGATGAAGCGACATTCAATAAACGACGTTATCGTTACATGGATTTTATGGACTATCTCGGCGACGCGAAAACGCTGCGTATAGATACCAGTAACACACATTCTCCTGTTGATGTCGCTAATCGTGTTTACGACAATCTGTTGAATGCAGGGTTTGTTGAATAACGTTTAACGGCATATTTCATCCTCCCTTCCCTTACGGGTTGGGAGGATGGTTTTTATGCGCTTTCTACTTCAACGATAAAACGACGGATTTCACCATCAGAGGCTTTCAATGTTTGCGTGTAGGTGAATTTTGCGATCCCTGATGGCAGCAATACATGATCGGTATTTTCTGTATCGTGTTGGAAATCTTTATTGGAATCAAGATCGATACTGTTTAAGGCCTTCCGTATACGCGGCATCAGTGGATAAAAATCACCGAGATCGCGTAACCCTGGAATGGGTTCTAATACGATTTTGGTTTCAGTGCCAACACCATTCATGACAGGCGTTGTTGAAGTAAATTCAACGTTCAAATTGCTCATGTTTTATAACCTTTGTTTAACAGACGATGAATAATCATGCATAGGTGTTGGCCCTCGTGAAGACGGGGGCCTCGACGATTTCTCGTCATACACTAATGCACACAGTGTTTTCAGCGTAATACATTATGCGTATTACGCCTTTCTTCAGCCATGATAGCAACAGCGTGTTTAACAGAGAATGCGCAGATACCCGCCAGCAACGCTCTCTCCATTAGAATGAGTAACATAATCATCTCCCTCCTTTGTGTTATATTCACACCATTTTCCTATTTTGTTAATTTTTATTCCTGATATTTAACAGCATAAAAGCCTGCCCCGAAGGACAGGCTTGATGATTAATAACGACGTAAGCTATCTACGGTATTGCCGTAGCAGTCAGTAATGTACACACTTTCATTGGGATAGATGAAAATGAAACACGTGGTGTGCGTTGTTGTCGATGTATAATCGTCCACAACGGTTGGTTCGGTATAGCGTAGAACACCAATCGCTTGACTTAAACGGTAATTGTTTTCATCGTTCATCATCGCGTAATGTTCATCGCATCCATCAGATTTAACGACGAGGTTGTGATGTACTGCCCGAACCCCAGTAGGCTCTTGTTCTTTTAACGGACCATCCAATTCGATATCATAACCGCCATCGGTGGTGGGTGTTGCCGTAGCAAGAACCGATCCGTATTTCTTTACCAGGTGTGACGAGCTGGTATTGATCTTCGTATTTGGATCGATGTCATCAAAAAGTAACTGATATGTTAACTTGGCGAATTCGGGATGAATATCTTTACCGAGCTGGTTGTTCAGGGCAGTAAGGTATTGCTCAAACGTGTTCTCCGGATTAAACATACAAACGTCATTAAAATCAACCAAAACGTTTGATAAAATTTCTGCGTTTTCACGCACAACGATAGTCGTGAGACAGATTTCCCGTTTTCTTGCGTCCTGAACGAAGTGTCTAACAGCATCACCGAATAACTCTGCCCACGTGATACCATTGATACAGTCATCGGACGTCAGTGTTCTCACGGCTTTATTTTTAGCGTATTCGAAAGCTTCTTTGAATACGGTACTGTTCCGATTACCTAGAACTGGATCGGTCAGATACATTGGTTGGCTATTGCCGTTGGTAAACAACTTACAAACAAATACTTTTTCCATGATAGATTCCTGTTTCAAAGATGATGATTCCGAAGATGATTGGTTTAGGCTAAAAGCCTATAAAATTAGTTGCGGTTGCCGTATTTAACTTATTCCATCATTTTTCACGGCTATATTACTTAAGTGAAGTAAGCCAGCGAGATTTCATTCATGGATAAGACTTTCAGTCTCACCGATGTGGAACAACAATGGTTTCCTATCGAAGTGATTGAAAGATACTTTCGCTTGGCTAGGAAACTAGACATACCGCAACAGCTACACCGTTTGAGTGCTCGTGGATGGGTAATGCTGAAAGCCTTACGTGTAGGCGCAAAACGTTTTTACGCTTTCCTGCACGAGAAACTTAACTGTACCTGTAAAACCGAATACCGTCATCCACGATGGTTTAAATCAACTTCATCTCAAAAATCGAAGGAGTCTATCATGACCAATAAAGATCAGAAAATGAACAACCAGCCGTTTGAACCATCTGAAACGACTGTTGACCAAGAATCCACTAAGCAAACAACTTCCAAACAAGAGGAAACCACCATGAACGTACGTTATGATAACCTTGACCGCGATACCTTAGCCCGCTTGGCTGAATCCGAAATTCATCGGAATGAGGCAGAGGCTGAATACATGCGTCGTATGGCGCTTGATCAAAAGCCTGACCGTAAATGGCAGTATCGTGCTGGGGTTGCGTTAACGGCGACGAGCGCAGCAGCAATGGGCGCTATCGCTCTCTTCTACCTGAAACATACGGGTCTATTTGACGGTTTGTTAGGGGGAAGCAAACCTGAAACAAATGAGGATGCTGCAAGCTAATTGATCCAAGGTCCTCTGATATCAGAGGACCTTGCTTTATATCGTTTTTTCTTTTGTTGTTTTTAACCGATCTTCAAGATGCGTATGTAGGGGAGATGACAATGCAATACACGTTAATGATTTCTGTTTTGGCTATACTTGGTATCGTTGTTGTTTATGGCGCTTTTGCGCTTCTGAATAGCATGCAGACAACCCTACGGGTTACCCAATTACATTCTGATGGAGCGAGTATTATGACAACACCACTCATCGATTTGCATGAGCATATTTCCCGTAAACCTGCTGAACGTTTCGTATCTCGCCCTGATCCAATCAGTGACGAAGATAAAGGCTATATCACCGCAACGGTTCAACGCACCGTCGAACGGATGTTACGCCCAGTGGAGCAACGCGCTGAGTGGTCAAATGACTTAGACATTGCAACACTGATGCCTGCTTGGTTGTCTGTATTAACACAACAGGTTACTGCGTCTCTTGAACAGGGTAATCTTCTTCCTGGTCGATTTACTATTCGTTGGGAAAGAGACGATGATAAAATTGTTCTCTATGCGGATGCGGATGTAGAGAACATCGGTAAAGTACAGTTGCCCATTAATAAGGTAAAACCGCTTGCCGACTATTGGGTATAAGTGAGGCCGTTATGGATACTTACTATTGGTATATTGGTATCGGTACGATAATTTTTGTTGCTGTAGCTTTTGTTGCTGGTTTTTATCTTGGTCGTGGGTCACGAGAGTTCATCGTTATTGATACAAGCGATAACGGAACGACAACGGGTATCTCTGAGTGTTTGATTGAATCATTGCGTCAGCTACATCGACGTGGTCGTGGGGTTCCAATGAACCCCGGTAAGATTCAGCGTAAGTTTAATGAACTGTACGGTGCTTGGTTACGGTTACCTGAAGACGCACACCTCGACCTGCGGATCGAACAGTCTAACAAAAATTACTATTTCCATTTTCTCAATCATTACACCCATAACACGATAACAACGATTGTCCTTCCCATCGGCTGGATTACCGAGGGGATTGACGATGCGCATATTAAAACATAAGAAGGATCCTTCCGATGAACCCATTAAAACGCGCAGTGAATATTATTCTTAATTTTATCCCAAACTACCAACGTACTGCAAGATACCGCCATTGGTATAATTTCGTTTACCAGCCGGTGGTAGAAGGGCATATTGCTAATCTCGAGAAAGTAGGAGGCGATAAGAAATACTTGATGGTTACGATTCCGGATATTATCCGCAAGATATACGAAGACCAGGAAGAATTTCCTAACGTCGCTGATATTCTGTTGTTTATACAAGCATATCGCTTTCGTCTTACACCACCGAAATCTGTAGTACGCCCGTGGTTTGGAACAAAAACAGATGGTGTGGAACAAGCGATGAAACAACGTTTTAACGACCAGTTCGCTCGCCATACTCCTCGCGCGTTACGGGTGATGATGGAAATCCTCAATCGTGCTGATTTATGCGTCATTCCGATGATCATTGAATCGGAACTGTTTTATTTGTTCAATAAACGATTCGAAGTTACCATCGTTGAATACGGTGACGGCCTTTTGGTATTCAGTTACGTTGATTGCGATGGCGTTGGTGACGTTCGTTACGTTGTTCTAGACGTAGAAGACCGCTCGTCAACAATGACGGCAGCACAATTACGCCGATTCGTTGCTTACCTCGAATGGCGCGACGAGGATGACGAAGTTCGCCGTAAGAACCATGTTCGCCAGAAGTACGCGAGATTATCTGCATCTTAAACTGACGGTCACGGCTCTCCTTCATTGGAGAGCCGGTGACTATCATTTTTTTTTTTTTGCTTGACGACATAACCCTCCTCCCCATCCTCCCTTCCCTTACGGGTTGGGAGGATGCAAGGGAAGGAGGAGGGAATATGTTAAGGTGTCGGATTGATACCGGCGTCTTGAAGCAATTTGATAAGTTGCTTTTGGGTTGCAAGTAAAGCCGTTATCTGCTTCTCTTGCGTTTCACATCGTGCGTATATGGTATCTCGCTCTTTTATCGCGGCCTGACGACGGGCTTCGTTTATCTGATGCTGTTCCTGAGTGACGGTATCATCGAGAGTGATTTCCATTATTTTAACTTCTGGTTCAACACCAAGAATATCACTGGCCTTACCCTTCAATATCGTTGTTAAATACGAAAGGTCAAGACCGGGAGGAAGAGGCCCGAAATCGATACCCAGAATAATGCGACGATACCGCAATGAATCGTTCTTTGGGTACGACGTGATATACGTATCAGGTACCAGTACGGGTGCACCGTAATCCGGTTGCAACGTGACGAGATAAGCATTCGCTTCGAGATGCGCTTCGAATGTGGATTTGTCTATTGATAACGGTTCGTACAGTTCCGTAAATAGATCGATTCCACTACCGATGACTTCGCTGAATCTTCGCAACGCTGTAACGGTATATAGCGTTGACGCACCAACGGTAAACGGCGCTGATACTGTGAAAACCCCGACCGCACCGGGACTTGGCGTCATGCGTGTTACAGCCATAATCAACCTCCAACAGGCGTGTCGGCTTCATCCGGCATTTTCTTCAGGAACGCTTCTTTTGTTAAGAAGAGATACTGAACATCGTTGTGGCTTTTCGCTAAGAAGCTATTGCTACCACGCGTAACACGACTATAACCCAACGGTACCGGGTCGTCTTCGGTGAGCGATTCTGCCAGTTTCAGCATTTCGTAAGTGAACGTGATGAATTCACGTGTCGCGTCGTCGATACGGTTAATATCAATGCTGGTTGTGCTGATGAGCGCGTATTGTGGCCAACGATCGTAGAACTTAAGTTTACCGTCTCGGTTACGTGAGTTACCAACGCTTAAGAAACCGATCGAGCGCCACAACGTCGGCACCGCTTGAAGCGATTTACGGACTTCGGCGGTTTCGCCGTAACCATCAGCAAAGTTTTTCAGGTAGGTATCCATCAACGAATCATCGAAGATAGGACTATAGATACGTGCCTGATTGGTCATCTCTGGCGCACTGTGGCGGTTCCAGATTGGGATGAAGATGTGTTCCGTCGGAATAAAAAGATCCGGCAGAACGATTTCCCAGTCTGGACGTCCGTGCGTGCTATTGCTAAGAATCCAGTTTTGCAGGAACTCCTTGATATTATCAATGTTGTTACCTGCCGCACCGTAGATAATCACCGTCCAATCGGTATTAATGTATTTCGAATCGTCGGTGTAATCGTACGCTTTATAGGTTTTCGTCCACAATTGTGTGTCTGGGAATTGGTCGCGCACCTCGTTGATTTCTTCGGTCAGTTTCTCGCTGCTTCGACTGTCAACCAGTTTCTTCAATGTTGCCAGATCTTCGAAGAAGGTATCTAACTGATCCTTAGGAACAGGGGGAACGACTTCATATTCGTATTTTGGATATTGACTTTGGAATACGCTATCAGACAACCAAATCTTAACAACATCACCCGTGGCGGTTATCTTGAAACTGATCCACGCCGGTAGATAGACTGTACCATCGGTGGTGGGTGTTGGGATGTCGATAGAATCCAGATACGTTGTGAAGTCGTCTTTTAGGTAACTGATAACTTGGTCTCGGTCTTCCTGGATTTCGCCCGATGCGGCTTTTTCCAGCAACCATTGACCAACCTGAAGAATACGGCCTGCGGTGTCGTCATTCAGCGTTTGTGCTTCACCAGCTTCGTTTTCGGCATTCAACACTAATAAGGTCGTACGTGCGTACGCCGTGTTGGTATAGATGCCGATTTCGCGACTGAACGTAGCACTGTGCTGACTGAACTCACCGAATTTCGCCGTGGTTTTTGGGTGGTTATTAGCGTACCCTTTGTACGTATAAAAACCAAAAATACTAATCATTCGACGTCCTCGGTTAAGTTGTATTGGAAATTTCATACTATCAAGGACACACGCATGTTTACTACACTCAAGGCGTTGCCCTGGCTTTTCCCTTTTCTTCGCGAGTTGTTTCGGCGAAGTAAGCGACCGCCTTCACGTTTTCGTCGAGATGAAGCCCGACAGTCCTCGATATTCTTGATTACGGGCTTTTTCATCGTATTGGGTATCGTGACGTTATTCGCTGGCGAAAAAATCATTACCTTGATGGCTGACGTGAGTAGTTTACGTCAGGAAAATGCAACATTGCGTTATGCGCGAGACACCAACCGAGAACTGATTCGTCAACTTTACACATCGAACGAAGTACGAGGCCGTTTAATCGACAGTATGGTTGAACAGAACCGGATTCTCCAGGGTGAGGTTGATCGAGCGTTACGAACTTTTGAAAAAGAGAAAGTTGACGAGAGGGATTTTCAAGAACGCGTTGAACGTTTTATCGATACCTATTACGTCTGTAATAGTCTGACCTCCGCCAAACAACGCAATCGATGCGTAATTAACGGTGGAAAACTGCAGTCAATGAAAGTCAATCGTGATCAACCAACGTCAACCGACGGTAATCGGTAATACCGTACAACTTTGGGCTATCATACGGACAATGATTAATGAGGTTTACAATGGCAGGAAATACTGAGCTGGGTGCCGTTTTCTACTGCGATGGAGGATCCCGTCCAACATCGAGTGGGTATGGTGGCTATGGCGTGCACGGCTACACCTACGATATGGTGAAAGAAATAAAAGGCACCTTGGAACCCTCAAAAAGTGGGAAGCCCAAACCAACGCAATACGGTTATGTTGACCCTAAACTCGACTTTCCTAAAGACGCTGTGCTGGTCGAACCCAAGGAATACGTGGATGAGTTAGAGGCTTTGGGTTTCAATGTAACGAACAATCAGGCTGAGTTGGATGCCGCAATACGTGCGATTGAACTTGGAAAAGCAAAGGGGGCAAAACGGATCCAGCTGTTGTCGGACAGCCAATATGTTGTTGTAGGTGCCACCAACCATCTTGCTAACTGGCGAGAGAACAACTGGGTTAAATCCGACAATAAACCGTTAATGAATGCGGAACGGTGGCGGAAACTCGATAGCGCGATAAGGGATGCGAAGCGCGACGCTATCGATATTTCGCTGCGCTACGTTCCTGGACATGAGGGCAATGTTGGTAACGAACGTGCAGATATGCTGGCAACGCGTGGAACATATCTGTCACAAAACCAGGACTGGGCTGTAAGAACCCAAATACGCCGCGAACTTCCGGCTAAGGGGTATTGGAGCCCCGAACCGGAAATAAGCCCGTTCTTTACGTTCTCACGCTGCTACTTTACCACCAACCAGCAGCAAGAGCGTGCGAAAGATGGCCGCTACATCTATTTCGGTGGTAACACCGATAAAGACAACAAGGGACGTCTTGAGTTAGGGAAAAGGATTAGCGATAGTGCGTACAGTGTTATCTATTTAAGCAAGCCGGATGATGCTGTTGAGATTATGCGTACGCATGCATCTCGGGTATTAGAGCATGGGACAACGGAGTCAGTGTATATCGCATACACGGATAACCTTCATCATCGTCAATATCATCGCGATATTCTTGAGGGTGAGTGCGATCTTACGATGCGTCCGACAGGCCTCGGTAAGAGCGTGCATCTTCCACTAGGTGGATCGAACACAGCCATTCTAATGGAAGCGTGCAATCCACCTAACCTTGCTTGGCGTGCGATTGATTCCTTGAACTTCTTAAAGACGTTACTGGATGAATGGCTTGACGCTAACCGCGAATCCACACCGCGTCTGGTCGTAACCGAAATTACCGACGTTCTTTTCGAAACAGAAAAGGATAAGAAAGGCAAAACGGTGACCAAAGTGCATAGTGCGATTACGCAGGTTACGAAAAGCCTGAAGGTGGATGTGAATTACAGACTGAACCCCGATAAGCGGGGTGTTACGTCTTGTACCATGTCCTTGGGGTTAGACCTGCCTCAACGTCTGAACTTGAGCTATTTAGCATCGCCAGAAACGAAAGCGTACGCGGTAACCTATCGTGAGTCTGATGTTGCGTTTCGTTTCGCTGTGATTATTGAATCGGGCGACGACGTTGGTATATGGGCTAACATATACAGTAACCCACGTTATGTGTTGGAGTAATCAATGGTGATGGTCGAACAGGTAGAACGTGAGAAACAACCGTTGAAATACGCTCTCCTGTCATTTCTCTTAACCGCAAAAGCTAAACGCATACTTCTCTTCGGAAGTTTGTATGGTACCCTGCACCAGCATGACGATAATTACATCATGCTGAAAGGTCTTGCGGATATGAATGAGCGATTGGAGATAGCTGAGTCGGTTTCAGCGTTGATGTTTGCTGCGCGACTTGGTATTACTGCATGGAAAGATCTGGATAGTGAGACGTTACTTAATGGGACGACGAACTACGATGAAGCCGTGCAGTGCATAATGCAACGCGTTCCACCATGGCTTTATTATGATGATAAAGCAACGATTCGTCAGGAGATTAAAAAGCTTCTGGTAAGAGTCTGCGTTCCTACGACACAACGAGTGGTACATCTATACGGCAAATAAACCTTATCCCACCCTACCGCCCTTAACGGGGTAGTAGGGTGGGTTATTATGTTATTTTTTCGCGTTCTTCTTAACGGCGTCCCAAGTGTCGTTATATGCGATGATCGCCTCAGCCAAAGCGTTCACGAGAAACGCATACAGCTCAGCCTGTTTGGCTGTTTGGTAGATAGCGTCGCTAATATCGCGAATCATCGCGTTGCTCACCGCACCTTCATTGTAGTCTTGAACCAGGATTTCGGTTAAGCGATCAGCCACCTCCATGAAACGTTCGATTGCCTTCTTCACGTCTTTAGGATTAACGTCAAGCGCGCGGATACGAGAAGCATCCAGATCTTTTCCGATCTGACGAATATCGTCTTCGTTCTTATATGCACGGCCTACAGTGGTCTGTGTTACCGTCCCTTGTTTGAACATCGCACGTAACGTCTCTAGAACGTTCTCTGGGTCGTTTTTAGGTAGCGTTTGAGCCATACCACTACTACGACGGAAGTTAACGTCATTGACGGCTTTAGCGCACGTTACGGTCAACTTATCCAAATCAGGTAGGATGGTACCAATCACGCTATCCAGGCTCTGGGTTAAAGCAACAACATAATCTGACATCGGCGCATTTAAACCATTCGGAATAAAAGCACGATACCCAATGAGATCGCTGTAAGCGTTGTTGCTAAAAATCGTATCGAGGTCATCGAAAACTTTAGGATAAACCGTCACATCGCGTTTCTTAAGCCAATCGGTAACAAACTTCTTACCGTTGGTAAACATACTGCGAAGATTAGTTACTGCGGTAAGTGAAGCGAAGTCTTGCGCAAAGCCTTCCATTGATAAAGCACGATGTGAATCCCAAAGGGTCTGTAGTGTAATCGGGTCTTCAGGAATGGTAAATTTATGCATGATTGTCCTCGTGGAAATAGCGGTTGTCAGTCTTAACTAAAAATAGTTATTCTCTGAACACTAAGAATTAGTCGAAGAATCGAAGGAGTCTTTACCCAATGAATCTTAATAAGTACCTTTCTCCTGGTGAAGAGATGCGTTTTAATCTCAACATTGGTTGCTTAATGGATATTCCCACATCTGGTGGTCGGTACTATGTCGGTAAACACGGTGAAAGCATTTGTAACGGCGGCATGATGCTTGTTGAGGGCGCAGGCGCTCGCGGCAACATGAACAAAACCACGTTCATAATGTTTCGCTTGTTACGCGTTATCGATCGTTACGCAAACAGCAATAGTAGCGTTTACGACACAGAAATGTCGTTAACGACAACACGTATCTTAACGCTTGCGATGAACATGTCTAATATCGCAGGTGTCGATCTTTTCGAAGAAGAACGTGTGTTTATCACCGATGCTGTTCAGATGAGCGGTAACATTTGGTTTGATGCGATTAAGAAATTCCGTGACGACAAAGTCAAAGATAAATCTCAACGCAAAGCCGTTCCGTTTATTAATAAACACGGTGAGAACTATACCTGGTGGTTGCCGACCGTTGTACTCATCGACAGTTTCTCTGGGTTACCAATCGATGCCGTTGATGCACTGTTCGATAAAGAAACCGCAGGTGGTGCAAAACTGAATGCTGAAGCGATGCGTTCAGCAGCAGCGAAAAGCCAGATTCTATCACAGATGCCAGTACTCACAGCGTCAGCGGGTATCTACATTACCATGACCGCCCACCTTGGTGACGGTGTAAACGTTGGTGGTATGCCGGGACAGCAACCGGTACGAAAACTGAAAGGGTTTAAGGGCGATGAGAAGTTTAAGAACGTCCCGGAACGCTTCACGTTTTATACGAATAACCTCTGGAAAATCGATAAACTGACGATTCTTCAGAACGCCGATAAACGCGTCCTTTATCCGCGTGGACCTGGTGACAACCTTATCGGGGATACCGATCTGCAGCTGATCCAAGTCTTTAACATGCGCGCTAAAAACGGACCCACCGGTTTACCGTTCCCGATTGTAGTTAGTCAGAGCGAAGGAGTTAAACCATCATTAACGGAATACCACTACCTGCGTGATAAAGATTGGATGCGTGGTTGGGGTATGCATGCGTCAGGTGGTAAGTCAGCGGATGGTGCTTCAACCGTGTATTTGGATATTTATCCGGATGTTGCGTTGCAGCGTACGACCATTCGTTCTCTCTGCGAAGAGGATGAGTATTTACAGCGTGCTCTGGAAATTACGTCGGAGCTGTGTCAGATGCATAATCTCTGGCGTCAAGAGGTTTACGAAAACCCACAGCTGTATTGCACCCCACAGGAACTGTACGACGATCTTAAAGCAAAAGGTTTCGATTGGGATGTATTGTTAAACACGCGTGGGTACTGGACGTATTTGGACGATCCTAACCCACTGCCGTTCCTGTCCACAATGGACTTATTGCGTATGCGTACCGGTGAGTACTTCCCGTACTGGATGGATGAAAAGACAAAACAACCAAAGAACCCGGTACCCGCATTAAATCGTCCGAGTAAAAAATAAAAGGCTAAATAAATGACCGCACCTGCTATCAAGCATGCGCATGAACTGATTGATGTTATCACGCAGACAATTGCGTCACATCAACCAGCGATTGCTGAGCAATTTAAACACGACCTATTGGCTCGTGTTCCTGAGTACATGACATTAGAACATACCCAAGCTGAAATCAATCGCTATTGGCGACTGCAGTTTGGTGTGTTAGAAGTAAGTACGTTTTCGGTACGTGAGTGCTTACTCGACAACCAACCCATTAAAGGATGGATCCATAATTTCCGTGATTATGTTGCACCCTTTATTGCACGCAACGTAAAGTCATTGCGCGGTGGAAGATAAGCGAACCCTATCGTGTAGGGGTATCGGGATCACGCTACTGGGATGATTATCCCTTGTTCGAAAAGCGTATGAACCAGATGTTACACAACCTTCCTCACGACAAAGTTCATCTCATTGCTGGCGGTGCGCATTCAGGCGCTGATTTGCATGTGCGCCGCTACGCGAAGGATTACGGGTTTAAATACACCACGTTTCCTGCCGATTGGGATGGTCCTTATCGTAAAGGTGCTGGATTCAGACGCAATGAGTGGATGGGCGATGTCATTACGCATCTAATTGCATTCTGGGATTTCAAAAGTCCTGGAACAAAACACATGATCGACATCGCCAACCGCGAGGACAAGAACATCATTGTCCAGGTGTTTCGGGTATTTCCGCAACAGACACGACAATAGGAGACGTTTATGTCCAACCGCGCTGCAGCAGAAAAATTCATTCTTGGGTATATCAAAGACCTGGTGGGTGAATCGAGCCCGACTTACGCTATTTACAAAAAACGTTTTGCTGAAATCGATGATGAGACGTTTGATGCCTATATGCGTTTATGTCGGGATAAGAAAGAGATTCTACCCATCTGGGTACCCAACATGAACAAAAACGAGGTGACGATAAAACGTGCGTTGGAAGTTGGTAAGAAATACGGTTTCCCCTTCTTCCAGCGCATTTACCTCACCGACCAGAAAACAGGACAATTGGTGCTTCGTGACCGCCCAACCAGATTGTACCTGATTCCAAACCGCCGACAAGCAGAAACGTTGAGTGCTAAAATTTCGATTCCGAAAAACAACAACACCAAGGACCAGCTCACCAATCAGCCGACGGGCGATAGTAAAGGTTCCACTTGGAGCCAGCCGGAAATGCAAGCGACGTTAGGACGGTCGATGCCGAACGTGAACCGAGAGCTGATGCAGGCTCGCGGTGGTGATGATAAGAAGTTCAACGCGATGAACCGCATGCTGTTAGAGACAGGTACCGTAAGCTTGGAGCAGCTCCCTGAAGACAGCAAGGCAAAATCGGTATCGGCGGTTGGCGTTATTCTCACCGCAATGCATCTCCAGAATAACCTTGATGAGGGCTAATTATGTTACGTGGTCGGTTATCACGACGTATCGCAGAAATAAAACGATCGTTCTCCCCAGAGAGTGATACTGCATTCGAGCTTTTATTAGAAGAGCTTGCTTCCGATCGTTACGTGCTTGTTTTAGATGCGGCGATGCGAAAGGAAGTTATCGCGTACACAAAACGCTGGGTGTATTTGTATTCCCCGCCGCAACAATATTCCAAAGGGGCAACAATTCGTGACTGGGTTACGAAATTCAGTGTGACGTTCATCCATGATTTGTTTATCCCTGAAAACATGATCCGTCTTTGGCGTGAACTCCGTTCTGAGGAAACCCCTTCGTTAATGGGTTTTACGATGGACCTCACAACGCACGTTCGGCGTACCGTGTTCTCAACGGACGATGACATCGATATGCTTATCGATCATCTTGCTGGAAGTTTTGCATGGATCCATGAAAGCAACCATAAACTGGTGGATGGTATCGCCCGGGATTTATTCGCGGTAGACGAACAGTTCTTTACGGAATTACCCACCGTTGATGATATTCGGGATATGCTTCGTGCGAATACCTGGTTTATTCCGTTGCTCTATTTGCATACCGTCACCGTTGAAGAATTGGAAGAAATCGGTGAATTGGTATTCAAACAAACAAAAGAGTACGAGAAGAAAATTAAAACGTCTCCCGATATGCAGATGTTAACCGGTGAAGCTGGAGAGCAACGATGACTGGAAGTGCGGCGTTAGTGACGGTGTACGTAGAACTCGAGGCGCTGCTTGATATCGAAATGGCGGTAGCAACAACGTTGGATCCTGAGGCTATCAGAAAGTGGGGGAAGAAATGGCATTACCGACCCTATAACCTGGAGCCGGAGAAGCAGGCGGGTGTTACGTATACTTACGAAGAGTTTAAGGGTGCGTTGGCAAATATCGATGAAACCATTCTCGATAAATGCATTCCGACGGAGTTGATGTGGCGATTATGTTACGTGGTCGCGGACTACATGAAAGACCGCTTGACAGGGATTGCTGCACCGGATTTTTCGGTTCATGTGAATACGTACCCGTTTGAATTTGTGGGAGATGCTGCAATTGCGTTAAAAGAAGGCATCCAGCAATACCTCGGCGCGCAAGATAGCGTTGAGATCATTTACCGCCATCCGGCCACACTGCATCCGTCAGAAATCCGTAAGACGTATAATGCGATGTTCTTTTACGATTTCAAACGCTGGCACCTCCCCAATCAGATGCTGTTAGAAGACAATCCGATTTGTAACGTATTGGTTGTAGCCAGACGAATCAGCGAAACCATCCCTGATTCCGATCTGGCTTACGACAAACTTTACGAAGCAATCGAACTTTCTAACGCACCTGTGATGTTCATGCGGTTCTTTGGAATAAAATGGTTCAGTTATTTTATTCCTCCTCGTGTGACGCCTCCGAAGACTGATGATCTGCAGCCATCTTCTGAGATACCTCCTCACGAACCGACGCCGTCAGTTGAGCCATTCTAGCGTAGAAAGCATCACTGGTTTCTTCGACACGTCCCTGGATGAGAACGCCTGGTGAAAACTCCTTGCTATCGAACTCTTCCAACGACGCAAAACCAAGTCGACGATCACGTTCTTCAGGTGTGACGGGTTTCACGACTTCGCCATCATAAACAGCCCCTGCTGCGAGAGGATGTTGATCCATCTGACCTAAGCGGCGCAGCATGGTTTCGGTTAGGGCTTGTGCTGTTTTCAGTGCGCTGTCGTTCATAGCCTGGTCGGCACTGATACGTTTCAACGTTAAGTCGACTTTGTCGTTATCGCCCAACGATTTCAACAACAGCTTACCTATTCGGTCGACGTTTTCGACGTCGACGATGGCTTTATTATCAGCGCCAGGATTAAGCTCGAAATCTTTGAATTCGCTATCTAACAGCATTTCAAGACGTTGAATAAATCGTTGACGGATATTACGGGTTTCGTCAAGACGGACCTCGAATTTATCGGGTGCTTCTTGCGGTTCATCATCTACGGGGGCAACACCATATTCGCTCATTTTACATTCTCCGTATTGAAAAAAATAACAGGACTATATTACCTTCATGATGACTGTCATGAAGGCGACGTATAACGTTACCTTCTTGTGATGGCTTCATTGATGCCTGCAAGAATGATACATAGGTGATGCCATGTTACATCGCTTTTTCTTGAGGCGTGCGTTCCAACGTTATAAAAGGAAGACGTTTCAAGATGATAGGCAACGGTTAAACGAACTCTTGTTGCTTTATAAAACAACGTCCTGGGTTCACAACATCTACGATATACGCGTTGCACGTAAAACGTATTTACCGTTGTGGTATATGGACGCTGAGTCGTTGATGCTTGACCTTCGCCGTTGGCATCAAGCGTTCGATAACGAAGGCAACATAAACATAATAGCATTAGAGGAGAGAACATATGCAATACTAGCACCACAAATCACATTCAATCGTTGGCTTGCTGATGCCGATGGTCGTGTTATCCAGTTCGACGTTCTCATGCGTGACGTTATCGAGTATGGACGCATACTTGCGACGTGGTTAGACGCGCTGGCGGAACGTGACGATTTGGATGCGGCTTATGGATTACGCAAAACAAGGAAACTAGCGAGAGACTGTTGCGAACTCCTAACCTTCGCACTCAGTCAGTACACTGGTGTAATATGACAAATAAATATAATGAAGTCTCTTTTCGCGCACGCATTAATCCGCTTAAGCGTCGTGACGAAAGCGATGATGAAAATCCTCAAAGCAATCGAGGACGAGCGACTAACTACCATCACGGTAACAATTTCTGGACGCCTACGGGTAGACAGGATTTCCTTACGGAGTTCCTGTTGCAGATTTATACGGAGAGAGGGATCGGCGCAAATCAGCTCAATTCGTATATTACCCGACATATGCGTGATGTGAAGAAACGACATCCTGATAAAACGAATAAAGACATTTCCAGTATTCGGGGAAACGTCATTAAGGAGTTGAATCGGGGATCGATGCCGTTCCGTAACTTCATGAATAAACTACGCTTAATCCGTGCAAGAGAAGTCACGTTTACGATTTCCATCACAGATAGCGTAGGATATACAACCACGCATACGAAACGGTATTTTGACGCAACAATTCCTGTTGACGATCCAGATGCTGAATCATTAGGTTCAGAAAACGAAGAAGTTTAACATCGATGTTGATCTTAGCCTACCCACCATTGTGTGGGTAGGCTTTATGCCGTATTTCTTTTTTCTTTTTTCAGGAGGACGTGATGAGTCTTTACGACAAACTGCCGAGTATAGATACGTCCAAGATCAAAACCATCACCAGCGATTTTTCGACAGGGCGTGATACGCTCCTTAAAGCGGTTAGCGGTACCGCTGTTTCAGCAGCGGATGCGTTAACCAGTTTTCGTAGCAGTATTACGAACAGTATCAATAGTACATTATCGGCGTTAACAGGAAACCTGATTTCCATAAGCGATCTTAATTCTTTCATCGATATCAGCGGAGGCAAAATCTCCCTGAATGAAAACGCATTGATGAATAAGATCAAAGATGTTACTGGCCTGAATATATCGTCAACCGATAACATCCTATCGCAAGTAAAAGACCAGATTTACAGTACCATTAACCAGCAATCCAATGGCGCGTTAGGGAAGCTTATTGATAAAGATGGAAACGTTAAGCTTCTCGACAGTCTGATGTCGGGCGATGAGTATTATAAACTGTCGACGATTGTTGATCGGTATCTCGAGGATCAAGGGAAAACGCGAACCGAATTCAGCTACAACGACTATAAGACGAACCGGACGGTTGTCACGTCGTTGATTCGTCAAGCTGCATTAGCGGGCAACTATATCGATGTACGTAGTCTGTATGACTCTGGGTCAGCGGAGGATAAAGTGGCGATGGCAACCACTTTAGCGGAATCGTTAAGCAGCGTTGGCCTTAACGGCGATTTCCGTACGGCTGCTGTTATCACCGAACTCATTACGGCTGAACGTGCCCGTAGCGTTGTTCCGGAACTCATTACGTTACTGTTTCGTAACTACCGTATCCCATCGTACCTTACCCTTAAAGAATACGACGCTGAAGCATCGCGTTTAATTGATTTTGCCGATGCGTTTAAACCCGGATGGGGTAAAACGAACTATCACGGTAAGGATGCAGAACTCCTCACGATGTGGATGGAAACATCCAGTGGGTTCTATTCCCTTTTCTCCCGCAGTAGGAAATACGCATCTCTTGCTGTGATGGGTAAGAATTATACAACTACCACCACGATGGCAGGCTTGAAGAAACTTTATCCTGATTTACCGACGGTGACGTTGGGTTAACATATTCCCTCTCCCTTCCCTTACGGGTTGGGAGAGGGGTTTATGCAGTGAATATCAGAACGGTCGTTCTGTACGTTTCCATAACAGCCCTGATGCTATCCTGCCTGGCATGGTGTCAGACAACCAGCTAGCAAAATTACCTTTGCTCCAGAAACTATCGATATCGGCCATGGTTTTATGCATACGACGACTTAAATCAGGAATCATGTAAACCTGTTCCGTAAGTGTCAATGCCGATAATACAGCAAGATAGTTGTTGAGCGGAGTATCGTCAGCAAGAAGATCACTTAAGAAGCCACGAGGATCTAATTTTGCAATCGATGCGGCTGTCGTTGTGATTGGCATTGCGACGATAGACGACAGGTCATAAACGCTAAAGCTGACATCGATACCCAACGGTAACCGCTCGCGTGTTGATGGCACGTTTCCAACATGACGCGTCACGGTGATGTTATCGATAAGACCCATTTTAATCTGGACTTTACCGGGAATATAACACTCACACATGAATGGCATCCCGTAGGACGATTTACCGGTAGCCTGAGGCAAACCACCTGCAAGGATAGCCAAAAGAGGTACCATGAGGTTCGTAAAGATCGACCAACGATCCCCACTCCAGGAACGCAATTCCATCGTCAGATCGGCACGCGGTAGACTTACCGACGACCCCGAATAGAATTTCGGAATGTCGGCGAAGCCGGAACCCATGAAGGCACCAAAAATACCATCCAAACCCATCCTGGAAATAGCACCATTGACGAGATCGGAACCGGCTTTGATGGCTTCGTCCAATATAGCCCAACCTGTATTACCACCGGAGAGGGTGAAACGACGTTCGATGTTCGCTTGTGCGCGACTGTTCATCGTCTGTGCGATCGAACTTTCTGAAGCACTGTTTGAAAACGTTTCGGTTACACTGGTGACAGAATCGACTCGAAAACTGATAAACTGGGCACCATCGGCCAGTTCAGCATCCATCAGATCAAGAAACTTGGCTTCTTCGGCCGCATTTGTTTGACCGATCCCTTTGCTCTGTACGTTCGCACCTCCAGCCGTCGATGCTGCCGTTGAAGCTTGCGTTGTCCCTGATGTCGAATTACCGACATTGGCTGTTGTACCCTGGCTTTGCGCTGATGTACCACCGTCGGAGGTAGCCGCTGAGACATTGAAGTTGGCGTCAGCATCCTTGTTGGTGTATGTGGCCCTTCCGAATAAAAGGTCGTCCATCGTTTGTTTATTATCGCCTTTGTTTTCGACGCTATAAACTTTAGATTTCTGCACATCGGCGAGATACTGCGTTAGCGTACGACCGGTTACATCCGATGGAAATGCTCCGCTATCAAGTCGTTTATCAAGATCGTTCCAGAACTCCTCGTAAGACGAGTAATCGTTTTCCATCATGGATTGAATACGACGTACCCATGCGTTCTGTATACGCTGACGACGTGTTGCAATCTGGTAGATATCGATCCCACCACCTTTCTTATAAATCCCCGGTAGCGTCTTAGAGGCGTAGTTGATGAATTCTTCAACGTTCTGACCACCGATTGAATATTGATGGAGTACGGTACCCCCTTCTTCCACATAGCCTTTATCTTTACCGGCACCGGCGATAAGACCCATGTTTATCGCTGTTTGGTTTACCAGCGTCTGGAAAGACGCCCAATACACATGCATGGTTGGTACTTGATAGTAATATTGACTGGTAGGCTTACCCAGGAAATATCGACCAATACGTCCAACCATATACAGGTAAGGTAGAGGTGTGAGGTAAGAAAGAACGGTGGTATACGCTTTGGCTGCGTAATAAAGAATACCGGGATCGCGACCAGTTTTAACCGTTACGGCAACATCCGCATCGTAGAAATCGGTAAAGAAGATACTTGCGCCTGTAAAGCGAGGTTTACCGAATCGTAACGTAACGACTTCTTTAAAGCTGTTAATGCTTTCACTGTAGCCTCGACCCATGCCCGTTGATCCCGGCATAACCGCACGTCGGCGTTCTTTGATGTCGGCAAATTTGGTATATTGCGGTGGCGGGTTAAGCACCCAGTTCCCACCTAAGGTGGTATCATCGACGTTATCGTAGGAATACGGTGTATGTCTCGCTTTAATCATGTCGGCACTCAGCGTGCTGCTATCGCCAGGTAATAAAAACGCTTGTTTGGTAATTAGGGCGTTTTGAACAAGAATACCCATGTAACATTCCTCAAGAAGAGGGCGGGAGATTCCCGCCCTTAACTAATGACTACTGTGCGTACCTTGTCCGTGTTGGAGAGATTCCTTGCGGACGATTAGGTAATGACATCGTCTGTTGTTGAGAAGGACCTGCAGAACCCTTACCGATAGCAGAACCCTTAACAGCTTGGATTAATTCCGAAATAAGTTCATTCGTTCTACCGGTGTTCTTCTCGATGTTCTGCTGTGTGGTCAGCTGCTGTCGGAGAATTTCACCTGCGCTACCGTAGAAGTTCTCACTTGCAGCCGACGTTTGTGTCGCAGACTGCGCAACCTGTGCGGGCGTATTCGGAACCGATATCCCTCGATTTGCGCCCGGGTTTGACGGCAAATCGCTAGGTGCTGGAGTTGATGTCGGTTGTCCTGCTGCGGCTTTTGCTGTTTCGAAACTTCCAGGCGTTGGTGATGCTTCTCCAGGTGCTGGGGCCGTCCCGGCAGCCGCAGACGGTTTAGCTTCAGGGGTGGTAGAAGATACTGGGGCTTGCGGATCGTTGCTTACGGCAGGTGTTCCGTTTGCCTCTTGTGCTGCTTCGTTCTTCACCTGTTCGGCAGTGGTCGGTCCTTCAGCTTGATCGTCCGATGTTGACCCTGATAACTCGTCCATCATTTTCTTCAGGGTGCCATTCTTAGCCGCCTGAATCCAATAAGCAGAACGTTGTTCAACATCACGTAATCCGTTATAGCCGCCGTTAACCAGATAACGAACTTGGCGTACGTCACCCCGTTTTGCGGGATCGCGTAATACGTTACCTCGGTTGAGCCACCATGCAACACTACCTTCCGCTGCACCTTCCGGCGTTTCCAGGTAGGTCGGATCGCTGACAAGATCCTTATTCAAGGTCTTAGACAGACGAGCGTAGTTAGCTTTACCGGTAACCTGAATGAAGCCACGACCTAAATACTTCGCCCCGTCCCCTTTCTGTGTGTTTCCTAGGTCTTTACGATTACCATACACACGTTCGAATACCGCTTCCGGCCCCATGCTGATCGTCTGTGCGGCATCCTGCACATCACGGAATTTGTAAGGGAAGACCTGTTTAAGACGCTCTGGTGTCTTATAGTTCCCCTCACGTACGTGAGTGTAGTTCCCCGATTCATGTTCGATGTTTGCAAGGAACATCGCCATTTCCATTGGATCGGTAATACCGCGTTTCACAGCGGATTTAACAAGCGCACGACGTCCAGCTTCGGGACCTGGTCCCGTTGCAGGTTTCTGTAAGCCCATGTTAGGCAATCCAGTAATATCGCCGGTTGATCCCAATCCCGCATTGGAGGTAGCCGAAGCAGTAAAGCTGCTTGCACCGACCTTATTCCCATTGGGGTTGTAATTCGCTTCGGAGTTACTCATCCCGCCGGTAATGCGGGATTTCTTCTGCCAGACACCGTCTTTCTTCTCGTACCCAGCCTGCTTCATCATCAGCTCTTGGATCTTCGATAATTTATCGGTATCCTCTTGCGATGCTTCCGCGTTCTTCTCACGAACCTTCTCTTTATCCGCATATTCTTTTAACAGATCGAGCTGGCTCTTTGTTGAACTGCTGGTGGTGTTAGCTTCAGTACCGGAGAAACCACAACTATTCCAGGACCATACAGGCTGTAGTGCGCCTTTCTTGTCGCGGTATTGCGTTGCGACAAGTGCTTCACCGATTTCCCAGCGTTGGCTGTCTTTCAGGTTCTGTACCACGTCGGACAGAAGCCCTTGACCGCCCATGTCGCTAACTTGTTGGTAATAGGTTAAAAAGACGGGTAGGAAACGGTTATTCATCCAAGCAAACCAGATATCCTGATCATGCTTGCTGTTAACGTCTCTTCCGAACTTCGTCGCGAATTTCTTGTAGAGCGCGACAAGATCGCCACCGTATTTAACACCTTTACCTTCAGCGACTACGCCAGGTTCTACAGCGTCTTCGAGTTCCATCAGCACTTTTATCTGACTTAACAATGGAACCTTAATACCGTACGCACGAACACGGAGACTGGTGAGTTCATCGATGTATCCACCGGCAACCCATTTTCTACCACGACGGTCTACGCTTTCAATAACCGCGGTCGCATCCAGTTTCTGCCGTCCTTTAGCGCCAGCGCTGTTGTAACGTTTATCGTTAAAACGTAACGACGCTTTCTGACCACGTAATGCGTTAGGGGCAACGGATTTACGCTGTGTATCAGACATCCGTGACCAATCAGCAATAGCCTCATCATGAGTGTATTGCTTAATCTGATTCTGGTACTCTTTCTTGATGGCTTCGAGTTGTTTCAGCATCAAGGTTTTGACGTCTTGACCAGCAATATAACGCGTCGCACCAGAAGAACCCAACGGGTTAGCTTCGACGTAATACGGACCATCAGGACTATCGGAAGGCCAGATAAACGCTTCCGACCATTTCACTTTGTTCTCACCGTTCGGGTATTTATCCATTTCCATGTATTTCTTCTCGTCCGGCATATGCTCTTTCCAGAGTTTGTACGCACGAGCGAAAACAGGAATAAAACGATGCAGATACCAGCGTTTCCATTCGTTCATTCGGTCGGAGTCTTCCAGGGACAATTCCCAGATTTCGAGAATCTTTTCAGAATCCGCTTTCGGATCGAATCCGACGGTATCCCCGGTCATAACCACATGGTCGGTGAGGTATGTTTCTGTCGCAAGCAGCTTCTTATTGAAGTCTTTATCGTCCCCTTTTGCACCGTATGCAATAAGACGGAGCTTCTGCATCGGGTCGGGCTTCTCGGCGAAATGCTGATAGATCTTCCATCCAGCATAAGCAGCCAATGCGCCGCCAGCGATAGCAAGCCCAACAGGTGAGATGAGGAATGCACCTAATCCCGATAACCCACCAACAGCGTTCAATGCGGCCCCGCCCGCCATTAACGCACCACGTCCTAACCATCCTGCCGCACTTAGTCCTCCCTTGACCAGCGCGCCGGTTCCTCTAATGAGACCCTTGCCCAACAACCCGGTTAACGATGCACCGCCGCTTAACACCGCCCCAAGACCACCTAGAATTTTTCCAAGCGGACTCGCCATGAGTCGTTTACCTAATGCGGTATCACCGAGCATATCGAAAAGGCTTCCGAGTAATCCTCGTTTCTTTTCCTTTTCTTCTCCTTTACCGGAATCTTTGCCGGTGTCATCCTTACCGTTTTCCTTGGCCGCGCGCTTACGTTTCAGGTCTTCCAACGATCCTTCTCGAACACCATCGCCATTCCAATCGCGGTAATCCTTATCACCTCCTGGCATACGCTGGTCGAGGAGCTTATAAATCGCATCGAGGCGATCTACCATGCTCGACGTTGTTCCCACCAGTAATGCGTCAGGTGATTGGAAGTTTAATCCCATCCGTCGTAGGCCGTTAAAGGTTTTACCTGGAAGGGCTTTAAGGATGTCCTTTGTCTTACGTAGCAGCGTTAACGGTAACGTAAAAGCTTTTACACCGAAGTTGATGAGCTTTTCTTTTAAGCGACGAATCGCTTTACCGTATTTATCGACAAGTCCTTTCTGCATGTCGGCAAGCGTAAGTACGACGTTACCTTGTGCATCAACAACGTCACCATCGATGTCTTCAAGATTTTTGATGGTTTGTCCATCCGACCGACGGAAATACCCACCTGCTGCTAACACCATGGACAACAGACGAGGTGTTGATTCTCCCTTGACGTAAACGTCGGGTGTTTTGTCAAGCTGTTTGTAGATCTCGACCGCACCGCGTTTTAACATCCGTGGCAGACTTAATACCGTCGTGATTCCATTAAGACCTTCACGTGCCCATGCCTTAAGTCCTGAATTCTCAAAGGCACGACCAGCGCGAGTGACCAACCCTTTCTCGATATCCTCGTTGCTGATTACGATGTTTCCATCCGCATCAACGAGTGGGCCTTTGATATCCTTCATCCGTTTTACAGCTTTTCCTGTCGCTTCGTCGAAGTATAACCCCTGACGAAGTTTGGCAGCCAATATGCGTGGTTGGGATTCCCCTTTAACGTAAATGTCAAACGGAACCTGATCGACCTTGGATAATGCGCCGAACACAAAACGGTTGAAATCGATAATGCGTCGACCGGAATTTACCAAACTACCCAACGTGCGTTCTGCACCCCAACGTGCGCCTTTAACACCTAAACGTGCGGTATTTTTAATTCCTTTCCAGAGGAGATTACGGCCACCTTTAAAGAGGTTACGTCCGCCGAGTTTTTGTTTGGCGCGATCGATAAATGAAATGGGTGCTGTACCCTCAGGTACATCTTCACCATCCAGTGAAACGTTATTAGACCAGTCTTTCTCAGAAATGGCTTTCAGCAACGCAAGCATTTCAGTACGTTGTTCGGATGCTTCAGATAACGCTTCGAGATAAAGCTCTTGCCACGCCCGATTCTGTTCTTCAAGCGATGTGGTGATAACGCCCGTGTCGTTCCACCATTTATCATAGCCGATGTTTTCATCAACGGTTACTGTTCCAACAGCCTTACGATCGATGTTCGGCAGCCCCACATTTTGGACGTCATCAGCTGATGGTTTTGCATCACGATAACCCAGCGCCAGCGCTCTTGTTTCCTGAGCGGTTAATCGCGTATTAACATCACTACGTTCAGCGTACTCCGGTCGGTCGATGTATCGATCGATTTCAGAGAAATACCGATCGTGATTAACTGAGTAGCTTCCATCGCTATTTCTCGTTACAATCCCAATCCGTTCCAGATATTGGACGTCACCAGTACGTTTCAGTAGGTTAAGGTTACGCTGAATATCCGGCTGTAAAGATTTCAGATTACCGTAACGAAGATCCGCTCGGTTACGTTCCGTGTAATATTGCCCGCGGTTTCCAATGACCTGATGACGTTGTCCTTTTTCATCGGGTACGTAGTCGATACCGTAACGGTTACGGAAGTAATTAGAAAGTTCCTTAATAGCGTCACGGTCGATACTACGATCGAAGTTGCTTTCATCTGTAAAACGAGCCGGGTCGAATGCAATGTTTGCGTCGCTGTCGCGAGCTAGCTGTTTTGCTAATCCTTTTCTTGCGTTATCCGATAATTTCTTATCGGGATCGATGACCGAGATAACCTCGTTGAAACGGCTGGCGTAATAACCAAATGTACGTTTGTTAAACAGCGTGTCATTGACGCTTTGTTCACGCGTGCGCTGAGCCACGAATTGCCCGCTGATGCTGTCATAGACCTCGTAGTCAGGATCGCTGTTTCCGGTGCGGATACCTTCACTGCTTTTCAGAATGCGTGCAAGAAAACCAGGAATAACTTCATTGATGCTGCGGTAAGTTAAACCGTCGAAAGACGTTTGCTCCGCCAATGTTTCAGCGGTGTCATTCATCACGCGGAAGTTACGTCCACCATCCATGTTGAACATCATGCTTCCGGTATCCCGTAAGAAACGTTTATACCACGGATCGCTGAGATTAAACTGGTTTTTCCGAATGTCCTCTTGAAGAATTTTACCGATGTTACGACTGGTAAATGCGGCCGCATCGCCACCAGCATCGATGGTTTTTATTGCGGATGCGATTTTTGAGTTAGGATGGCGTTTTGCAAAATCACGTAGTGCTGTTGATCCTTTCTTGGCGAGCCAGGGAGTTACTGTCGAGCCAACAAACTGGCCCAACATTTTCCCCTTCATCTCTTTTATGTCGCCTTCTGAACCCATGCCATCCATCATGGACATGCCGTCTTTTGCTTCGGCGAGGCCGGACAGCGCTTCTCGACTACTTTCAGCGAATCCCGATATAGCTCCGACGATATTCGCGGATAGGTTTTTCTTAACATCGGCAAAGAAACGGTTCTCGAAAGAACCCATCGCATCTAACGCATTACCAAAGAAACGTTGGTATGCACTACGACGGAATTCTTCCGACATTTTTGCTTTAGCCGCATCAGGTAAAGCCGTATTCTTCTGGATGTTTTGTAATAAACCAATATAGACTTCGGCTAACTTTTTATGCTGATCGAAACTTGCACGTTGAATCGCTAAGGAACGATATTTCAGTTCCAGGCTTTTACGCATATAGCGTGCAGCGAATTCATTGTTGAAACCAACCATCTTGGCGACGCCTTCTTGCATCGCACTCATTTGTTTGTTGGTTACAGCGTACCGTTTGTCAGCGATATCGTCACGGATACTCTCTTTCGCTTGCTGTTCAGCGAACTGATCCGCGCTTTGGTTTGCTGATTCGCCTAATGCCTCGGCAACCTTGCGGGCGATCTCATCGTCCCCCGCACTCGCCATGCGTTGACGAAGGGCTTCTTCAGCTTGTTTACGTTCGTCTTCTTCCTTGGCTTCTCGCTCCCATTGCTCGAGAATTTTCTTCGAGAAATCGGGCATGCTCGCACGGTATTTCTTGGTCAGTTGTGCGGCTAACCGTTTTGAGCTTTGGACCTTAGGAAGAACGTCACGAACGGCTTCATTGTATAGTTCCTTCGTGGATCCGACGGCGGAATCGATAAGATCCATACCGTCGCTGTAGCCCTTAGGCAATGCGTTTCTGGCGATCTCCTTCATTCTTTCGTAGGAAGTAAGATCCTCAGCAGCACCTTTAACCGCGCCTACCGCAAAGCGTGTTATCGGTTTACGATCGTCTTTGGGTTCGTGAAAATCGAGATCCAGGGAGAAGTCATCATCCCAGTTATCCCAATTATCATCACCCTCAACACGGGTTTTATCTACCATGTATACCTCCAGTTCGATACGTTCCCATGTTACGTTGGAACGTGATGCACGAAGTCTACCTTCGGCATTGATAATGTTGAAGCGTAACTTCACACATCGCCTGCTTGATTTTATCAAGCAGGTACGTAACCTAATAACTTCCTGGCATCAGGCAAGGAAGCGATGGGTGACGCCATCACCCATTACGTCTCTCGTGTGTTCAGATGATACCGCCGCAGCCGGTGGTGGTAAAGAGGAGTGTCTCCATGGCTAAAGTCAGAGAGCCGTTTAATATTAGTATTTTACACCTCGATAAACAGCAGTTACGTTTTCTCCCCAAGATCACGAGCATGAGCATCCGTGACCCAAGCACCGGTAATTTCCACGATGATGGTTTCTATTCTTACACCATCTTTGGTAGTGCGGGCAGTGAAGACCGAGACCGTCGATTTGCGGTGATTGAATGCAAGGTTGAAATCCTGCATCCCGTCATTTACGATCGCCTCATTCGATTAAAACACCTCTATGGTGATATCATGTCGGGGAAAGCGTACGCTCGTTGGGATCCTGAACAACGCGACTTCGTTGCGTCTGATGCATTAACAGGACAAACAGGATACGGGTTCTTCGCACAACACGTCGCTGATATTAAGTTCGTTTCAACGGGTTCAGCTCAACGAGAGCTACGAATTAAAGTTGTCGAAGAGAACATGTTCAAAGCGATGACCCGTCACTTACTGGTATTACCTGCAGGCTTACGTGAAATAGAAGTAAAAGAAGGTGGGTATGAAAGCGAGCAAGAAATCACGGAGTTGTATCGTCGTTTCCTTGCAATTTCTAACACCGTCCCCGATGGATTAAAAGATTATTCTGATCCCGTTTACGACGGTCAACGCTGGAGCTTACAGAGAACATTTAACGATATCTACGCTTTATTGTTGGATATGTTCCAGGGTAAGAAAGGGATCTTCCAAGGTAAGTTCGGCTCACGTCGTGTTTGGAACTCAACCCGTAACGTTATTTCGGCTATTAATCCCACAACGGAGGTACTAGGGTCGCCTAACCAGCCTTCCTGTACCGCGGTTCAGTTAGGGTTATACCAGATGAGTAAAGCTGCTCTCCCTGTAACGCAACATGCGCTACGTACGGGGATTTTGCAGGAAATATTTGTCCGTGATGTTACAGAAGTTGAACTTATTGATACCGAAACGATGGAACGTGAACGTGTCACGCTTGATCCAGATACCATCGATGACTTTACGACATGGGACGGAATAGAACGTTTACTGAACACCTTAAGCGATCCTGGTGTGCGTAACGAGCCTATCATGGTTAATGGACGATATCTTTGCCTCGTCTATGTGAACAATGATTCGTTTCGGTTATTCCGTGGTATGAGTGAATTACCCCCGGAGATGCTGAATAAGCCTGGTGCGGATGTTCACCCCATCACGTACACCGAGCTTATCTATATTGCAGGATATAAGTACTGGAATAACCTGGCTGCGATGGTAACACGTTATCCGGTATCGGGTATGCAATCCGTTATCCCGTTAACCTGTTACGCGCGTACAACTGTCGCCGCAAAACCGAAAACCGAACTGGATAGTAACTGGGAACCAATAACGGATGAACGATTCATCGCATGGGAATACCCAGACTGGTTACCTAATGCTTCGTTCGTAGAAACGACTATTGTCCCTGCCCCATACCTCGCCGGACTTGGCGGTGATCAAGGAAAGGCTAACAAAATGCCAGTTTTCTGGCAAATTTAACTTTTAAACCTATTAATATGAAAGTGTTAATTAATAGGTATTGAAATGTTTAAATGGCGAGTATCTGAAAAAGAGTTTATATCTATTCCGTTTCTAAGCTGGATTGAAATAGACGGCTATGGAAACTTACGGTATCGCGATACCCACGTCGAGGTACCGAGAAATGGCGACATGGTTATCATAGCCGGTCGCGAATTCAATATCCCAGCATTGATTTGTATCGCACACAAAAACATCCTGGTTGATATTGAAACGCAGAAATACGTCAAAGCGATGTTTGTTGATGGTGACGAATCTAACTGGGACGTTGATAATTTATCCTATCGGTTCGAGCCTGCTTACGAAATCGCTAAGTACCCAGGTTATCGTGTCATTCCCGGACACACTCGTTATTTGGCCAACCGGAAAGGTAGAATCATCAACCGTATTACTGGCCGTCAGTGTCCTCACTGGTGTGTTGACGATAGCTATGTTTTCGTTAGTATGCAGCATGATTGCCGATTTAAATCCCAGAGAAGATCGCTTCATCGCTGTCTGCTCTTAGCGTGGAAAGATTATCCGGCTGATGTCGATAGGATGGACGTTAACCATCTTGATGGCGATAAGTGGAATTACGCGTTAGACAATCTGGAATGGGCAACCCGCCTTAGAAATATTCTACATGCGGTTGAGACTGGACTACGTGATGATAACAAACCGGTTCTCCTTTGGGATACTGAAGAAGATGTGGTCACGGAATATCCTAGTATTGCGCAAGCCTCTGCTGTAGCCGGTGTTACAGACACGACATTAGGTAAACATGCTCGGAAAGTCAAATTGTTTAACAACCGTTGGGTGGTTAAATTTAAGGATGATCCTCAACCATGGCCAGATATTAAATCGGCTGATGGTAATTTCGTTGGCTCTGGTATAATGAACCAGATACGGATTTATCATCCTGATGGTTCTACCACGGTTGTTCATAGTGCAAACGAGGCGTCGCGTCAGACTGGAGTGAAATCGGCGACGGTACTTTATCGAGCGAATAACAATCCAGGGTGGCGTGGTCCAGAAGGTTACGGGTTCGAACATGTTAATAAGGTGCTTCATCAACAAGCCCTTGAACGAAGACAGCAGCTGCTCGATTCGCGTCCAGATTTTATTGTGGTTGTAGATAGAGACGGTAATGAAACCCCGTATAAAACCGTGGTTGACGCGGCTAAAGCAATCGGTATTAGTAGACCGGCCGCTACCTCTCGTTTAAACGAGTGTTACGGTCTGGTCGATACCAACGGCTATATGCTCGAATACGCGGAACCGGAACGGCGTGAGTATTGGCGTGATGTGTTACGTAAACATCATCGAGCGGTAGAAGTTACTCGTCCGGACAACACAAAAACAATTGTTCTTGGCGCGAAATCGGCTGTGAATGTGAGTCAATTACCAGCGACTACGATTCAACACCGTGTTAGACATCCTGACATCAAGTGCGATAATAGACGTAAGGATAAGTGGGATTTCAGATACTTGAATAAATAGCTTTTCTATAAGGTCCGGTATTCCTGAAAGGGAGTGCTTGAAAAACCTACGAATTGCTGGGAACCCCTAAAGCTCAACGACCCATGAGGTGCCGAAAGGCAGAAACAACAGTTGAGATGCACTACCTCCCACGGAGGCTTAGGCTGAAAGAAAAGCCGCGTAAGCGGTGCTAAGGTGCGTGATAATGGGCAATCAGCAGCCTGGTTGTTGCGTAGCAATACGGCATTCTTGTTTCAAGAATGTGAAACAACGCAGGTTCAACGACTAAGGGATTTACCACCCTGTAGAGGACAAGCGTCTTCGAAGTGTAGGTTACCGTAACAGGTGTTGCTGAAGTATTCTTCAGCGAAGCTGACGGTTTGATATAGTCTCCTCTTGCATGAAAGTGCAAGCAGTCTGTGATGTACGTATCCATGCAGGCGGTCTCAGCGTAGCGACCTGAGGCGAAGATAAGGTTCGATGGTGATACGGTCTCGGTTAACGTTCTTTATTCCATGGAAGCCATTGACGAAATTACCAATTCGCACAAGAAGCGTGCTTTTTGGGTAAGCGGTAAAAATAAATTCAACATCGATATTGGTTACGATACGGTTGCGTTCCTATTACGCAACTTAACGGGACCTCGTGGAGCCTAACCCATGGCAAAACTTAAATACCTTGATTACTACCGACAGTTCGGTGTCAGACGCTACCAAGAGCTACTATCACCAAGATTACGTTTAGTGCAGCTATTGCAGCTGCCGCGTTATGCTGTCTATCATTACACCGCAACGGATCCTTCATTGATAGGTCCTCCAGAAAACGAATACATGCTGAGTAAAGAAAATGCTCAACTATGGATTTCGTTTGCTGATGATCTCGCAACCAAACAAGGCGCACCTCGACGCGATCAACGATTCCAACTTCCACGAGCGAAATTGGATTATCGTGCATCACATCGTCGTTTTCGTTTGGTTACCGATCTAAGTACGGTGGAGAAAAACATCAACGCTCAGATCGTTGCTAACTACGCGCATCTTAACCACATGTACATCTATCGTCCAACGCTCACCCGTTGGTATGATGAATGGTTCAACGTACGTAAAACAATTTGGTCGAAAGCCAACGAAATCGCACAGCAGAGCGATCGCCAACACTTTTTGTTGTTCCGTTTACCGTCAACATTGCCGAAGATTTCGTTGATGCGTACCACGCAACAGGCACCGACCCGTAACAACCTCATGAATTTCGCCACACCGGAGGAGCTGTCTTTCTTTGACTTCTTCCGCTGGCTGGGAACCGATCGTGAGAACAGCACGATGGCTTCGTTAGACAGAGCCACGCTGGATAAGCTTAACGTTGTATTTACGGACGGTGTGTACTTCTTTACGCTGAATCTCGGCTTGCTGGAAGAATGGCGTACCGGACTTGTAAAGGAAGGGGAAGAACTCGACAAAACGACACTCGAAACCTTCCAGCGTCGTTGGATGATGGCGGTAACACGTCTGTGGTCGCAGAGCGCGAATGAAGAAGAACAGAAACAAGAAGAGGAACAGGTTCTTCGTCAAGAGCGAGATATTCTTGCAGACAGCCCGGATGCGGAGTACGATGATCGCGACGTCGTGCTTCCTAACGGTGAGGATCTGGCTACCGTTCTTGACCCCGATGAGTTAGAAGCGGAGTTGGTTGGTGGGTCGGATGAAGACGATGACGCTGATGCGTGGAACGCCATTGTAGAACGCTCGTTCGAAGATGTCCGTGAAGTACCCGGGGTAGAAGTACAACCAGATTTCCAACCCGATGAAGATCAGGACATTACCGACGATCTCTTCGAAGTCGTTACCGACGATACCGAAGAAGAAAAGGTTGATGTCTTTGACGCGGCAACGTTACCGAAAACGCATGGCGAATATATTCAGTCGTTATCGGATGCGGTGTTGGTGCGCGCGAGCGATCTGGCCGATGCAGGTCAGTTAAGTGGCGTCCAATATAAAGCAGCGATGCGTAACGCTGACGCCATCCATGAAATCGAAGCGCCTGATGGTTCTGGATTAACACTTGCTGAGTATGTTGAAGTTAAACCAAAAGCCGCGAAATTAGCTCCTGCAAAGGTTATGCCGGAAGCAGACGTTATCGTCGATAAGAGCCTGTGTAAATCTACGCTTGCGGTGTGGGATAAACATTACGTCGAACACGTAATGCAAAAGGACATCGCAGCTGCGGTTGTTGCGGTACAGCAGGCGGGTTACCCTGTTACGGGATATAAAGTTGAAGATGTTGTTGACGTGATGGGGGATTATCAAGTCATCACGATTAAACTGGCTCCCGTAGGCGGTGTTCCGACCACGTTCCCGGTGATGTTGCCGAAGGTTCGTAAGGACGGCATTTATGTCGTTAACGGCATCAAATACCGGATGCGTAAACAACGTGTTGATAAACCTATTAGAAAGGTATCATCATCCGAAGTTGCATTGAGTACCGCCTACGGTAAGGTGTTTGTTAAACGTTCAGAGCGCGTCGTTAATAACGCCGGTCGTTGGCTAACACGCCAACTTACGGCGATGTATTACGATAAGTCCTCACCCTTAACCACGTTAAAACGTGGTAACGTCTTTGATCCAGCTGTCAAAGTTCCGTATTACTTCGCTGTGCTTGCACGCAACTATACCCAAATCCAATTTGCTGATTGGGATATACGTCTCGATACAAAGACATTGCCGGAGTTCATCGGGGAAGATCGGTTCAACGAACAGTTAGCCGAAGGACTCCTGACGTTCGCACGTAACACATCTGGTGAATTCCTAGCGATCGATGAACGCAATCAGCTCTATATCTGTCAGTCAGGACAAACACCAACACCTGTCGGGACGTTCCCTGATTTCTTCGGCATCAATGCGGCTAAGATGCCGATCGAAGCCGCCGATCTTGAATTCATGGGTGTACGTATTCCGGTCGGTGTTGTTCTAAGTTATCTGGGTGGGCTTACCCCGTTATTAGAACATCTTAAAGCAAACTATCGTACGGTACCTCGCGGATCTCGTATGGGTCTAGCACCCGATGAATTCGCGGTGAGCTTTGACGACGAAAGTCTGATCTTCAGTAAAGACGATCGCATGACGACGTTGCTGTTGGGCGGGTTCAACGAGTACCGTAACTACATCGGTTACGCTCGCGGGGCTTTCGACAATCGAGATATCTATTTTAACGTTGTTGATGGTGCTGGACTTAAGGTTCGTCATTTACGTGAACTTGAACTCATGGAGCGTCTTTTCGTTGATCCGGTAAGCCGTACGTTGCTACAGAACATGGGAGAACCGACCGATTTCGCCATGTTGTTACTGCGTGCCGTCGAACTGCTTCTGGATGACTGGGCACCTAACACGAACGATGTGAACTACCAACGTTTTAAAACGTACGATAAGTTCGCCGAATTGGTGTATAAGGATCTGGTTGGCGCTATTCGTCAGAATGAGAACAGCAGTCAAGGAAATCGCCAGAAAATCTCAATCAGTCCGGTAAGCGTCTGGAACCAAATTCTCGACGACAGCGCGTCCATCGTGATCGATGAAACCAACCCGATGCTGGATATCAAGCAGGGTGAAGAAGCAACGATGACCGGTATCGGGGGTCGTTCAAAGACATCGCTTCGACGCGCACGCGATCGTGAATACGACAAATCGGACATTGGTGTTGTATCCGAAGGTACGAAGGATAGTGGTGATGTGGGTATCTCTGCTTACCTCGCACCTAATGCAAACATTGTGTCTGTATACGGTGAAACGAAACCCTACGACGAGAAAACGGATGGTAGCTCGTCAATAATGAGTACGTCGGCGCTTGCAGTACCAGCAGCCGATAGAGATGATTAAGGCTTTAATAGCGGGGTCCGTCTATGTGGCGACATGTAGATGAGATTCATTGAATTGCGAGGACACCCAATGCTACTATCGACCACAGCGGATTCTGAAAAGAAAAACGCGATGGTTATAAAAACAGATGTTAGCTTAAGGGCAATTCGCAGCCAATCGCCTAAGGATCGTTGTGAAACGTTCTAGGGTGACGGTTCAACGACTAAGGGATTCATCCCCCTGTACCCCTCGAGTGAGGCATTCTCCTTGGATAAGAGAATGGCGCTGGATGCGCTGGGAAGAAGTGAACTCTCGTTGAGGTGCTGGAGAAGCACCGCTTGACTTGTGAAAACAAGCCTAAGACGAGATGTGATATAGTCTGCTCTTGCGTGAGAACGTAAGCGGGAGGTGGTGTGCCTATCATCGCCTCCGGGATAAGATGAGCGCTGAAATGATCGTTTCAAGCAACGACCTTATCTGAACAATCTAGACGCACAGTAAATGTATTTTGCTGGATTCCGCCGAAGCGTCTCGTATTTATAGGTATACAGCACAACCGCATGATTGCTGCTGAGGGTTACGATGTACAACCATGGCGCACCGGCGGTGAGACTGTCATCGCGCATCGTGTTGGTAAGCTCTTCGCAGCAGCTGCCCAAGGCGATGGTGTTGTCAAGAAGGTCACCAAAACTGCTCTGACGATACAGTACGACGATCCAGAGTTAGGGGAAGAGGTTTTCCAGCTCGGTACGATAATCGGGAAAGGACCAGGTAAGTATTATCCGCATGACCTCATTACCGATTATAAAGTTGGGGATCGCGTTAAGGATCAAGATGTGGTGGTTTTCCATCGTCTTTATTTTAAACGCGATTGGTGGAACCCAGGTCAGGTTGTTTGGCGCGCAGGTGTTCTGTCTCTTGTCGGTATTCTGGATATTCCAGAGACCCACGAGGACAGTTCGTATATCTTCGACAATCTTGCTGATCGTCTCGTAACACCATCGATTAAGAGCCGTACGCTTATCGTTGACGCCCATCTCAACATTCGTGGTCTCGTGAAAATCGGCGACCACGTTGAACCACGAACGATTCTTGCAACACTGGAAGAACCGATTGCAACCGATCTGAGTGATGAGAGTCAGGAAGCCGTTGAAGCATTACGTCGTATGAGTCAGTATAACCCACGTGCTGACGTTCATGGTGAAGTTGTACAGATCGATGTACTATACCGCGCTCAGATTGAGGATATGAGTGAAACCATGGCGGCGCTCGTCGGCGATGCGGATAAAGCACGAGCTAAACGCGTCAAGGAACTGAAACTCAACGAAGCAACAACGGGGCGTATCAATAACAGTAACGTGAGAATAGACGGTAATCCGTTAGGTGAGAACCAGATCGCCATCCGTATTTTCATGCGTTACGACCTTGGTGCGGGGATGGGTGATAAAGGTACCTTCGCAGCACAAGCGAAATCCGTTGTCTCTTCCGTGGGTCATGGTGTGAACAAAACCGAAGACGGGCACACCCTTGATGCTATCTTCAGTGGCACCAGTATCGCTAACCGTATCATCGGTTCACCGGAAGTGGTTGGGACTGTGAATCTTGGTCTCCTCTACGCAACGGAACGAGCTGTTGATATTTACTTTAACGACGCTAAATAAGAGCGAGGGGCGTCATGCCCCTGCTCGTTTATTTCGCTGAACGCAGTACCTTCTTGACGTACGTCAAGAATGCGATGCTCTGACATTAAAAGGAAAAGTGAATGAACCAAGAACAACTTAACACGGCTCGGGCAGCGAGCTTTGTTGCGCTGACGAACGCGGTAACGTTGGTTGCTGAGGTCGTACGTCAAACCGTTGGTAATGATGCCGCCGATCCTGACGTGAACAAAAAGGTTATGCCGTTGGGATTGGAAGATGCGGTTGCTGCGCGCTTAAACAGCCGTCTGGAAACCAAAGAACCCGTAGGTAGTAATGCGTTGGAGGGAGCGCAGTAATGATCACCAATAAAACCGTTTATGCCGTTGAGCCTATTGTCGAAGGGTTTATCAAACGTAACCAAATCGTCGCCGCCATTCCGGGCACGCCGTTAGCCGCGGTTTGTGAAACCATGCATTGGAACCAGCCACCGGAAGACGCGGATGCGTTGGTGCAGCTTAGTGCTGAACGTATGGTTGTTGCTGAAACACTTGATGAAACCGAAGATGGCGTTGTAGCACCTGCCAGCGAACGCGAGGTTTATATCCACGATGAAGTTTTACAGACCGCAGTTCAAGACGTGGTGGAAAAAGTGGTGTATGCCAAAGAGTTGGCGCGTAATACCATCCTGCCGAAATGCCGTGCGCTGTACCCGGAACTGGAAAAACGCATCGATTCGATCATCCTGGCACCGAAACTGATCCCGACGGTAAGCCTGAGTTACTATCCTGAGTTTTATAACTCCGAAGAGTATCAGGCGTTAGTTAGCGATTACGATCTCAATGGCTTGATTTCGATTAATAACGATTTCACCCCAACCGAAAAGCTTGCGTTTATCACTGGTGACAAGCTGCGTACGTTGCTGTATACCGGTAATGAAAACCTGGATCGTTTTGTACAGCAAGCAACGGAAGGGATGAGCGATCAGGCACTGGAAGACATTTACAACTATTTCTTCCGCGGTTCCGCTCCTTCTTCGAACAACACCGCTTATCTGATTACATATCCAGATAGCGATAACGTCGCATTCCACGGTTCCCGCGCTGCGGCAACTCCCGCATTCCTCTGCTACATGTGGGCCGTTAACCTGCTGGAAGATATCCAGGACGGCAACGACATGATGCTTGAAAACTACCGCGCTAAAATGCAGCAAGCTCGCGCTGCGGCGATTAACGGGATGGCGCGCGTCGGTCGTGATCGTATCCTGCGTATGGAGCGTGGCGAACTGATTCTTTCTGCACCGTCAGCTTCCCAGATTCAACGCGCTGAAGATGCGTCAACGATGACGATTTTCGTTAACGCGGATGTCTACATGGGTTATCTGCAAGAAGGTGGTTCGCCGGAAGCATTAACCGCAGCTGTCCTGTTAGAGCGTGAACTCATCAGTAAAGATGAACTGTTGGCTAACGGTGCGGGCTTCATGCAGCATTACCGTAACTACATCAACATGAAAGCCAGCCAGCAAGCCGCAAACCGTTTACGTGCATACGCGTTGGCATTGCAGGGCGTATTTGCTGACCTGATTACGGTGGACCTCGATGAAGATACCCGTAAGAAGGTTATGGAAATCGTACGTGGTGAAGTTGCTACCCTTACCGATACCGATGTAGCTAACTTCCAGCAGTATTTCCGTACGCTGTACGTGAAAACGATGCATCATGAAGACGCTCAAGGCGTTAACCGTCTCATCGATGAGATCGATTTGATTATGCGTGAACGTCCTGAACTCACGGTATTCGAAGCAGCGACCATCGCAACGATGCATCTGACCACCGATTACGTGGCCCAGCAGCTTTACGTTATCCAGATTAGCGAGGTGTAAATGGCGCTTGTCCGCAACGGTGCTGCGGTGCTTGCGGACTGGGACATACAAGAAGATAAATCTGTTGTTACTCGTGGCGGGTGTTCGATTCTGACACCCGTCCGTTACGAGGGATTGGGTTTATCTATCATCGGGAGTGAGAACCGGGTTTGTGCGTGCTGCCCGATTATTCTTCCCGATGGTCAGTATGGTGTCAGCCACGCATTGACCCAGCTCCATATCGACCCGTCTGACATCCGTGAGATTACCATGGATGGTCAGCCGTTTTACGAATTTGTGTTTCTTCCCGGCGACACGGTGTTGGTGTCAACCGACGTCGTGATGCGAAACTCTTTCCCATGGCTGATGTATAACGAGATCTATACGCTCGGTAAGGTGCCATGGTGGTACACTGAGAAAGAAAAATATCAGCTGCTCTATACGTCAGCGAAATTGGCTGGCGTTAAATTGAACGCAGACAGCAGTATCTATTCTGTTCTGGCTTCTATCACCACACGTGATCCCAACGATCGTCGTCGGGCATGGCGTCTGCTTTCGGATGAGGAACGTAGCACCTTAAAAGCCATCGATATCGGATTACGAAACATTATCGATAGTGGTACAAACACCATCACCAACTTAATGGGTGGTTACGTGAATAACGCAATCGATAGTAGTTTGGTTTATCCTGCGGATACGATCAGCGAAACAGAAGCGATTCTGAGGGGGTGATATGTTATCGTCTATCGAGACTATTGTCCCAAGAGCGATTATGGAACGTTGCGCGTGGGTGCCGAGTAAAACGCTTCCTTTCGGTTTATTGCATATTAGCACCGATACCGAACTGAAAACGATGATGCCACGTATTCCTCAACGTACCTTGCGTATGGAAGACGGGTCGTTTCCAAGGATCTGTGTATCCAGCAGTTTGATGGGCTGTATATACGGCTACAGTACCGCAATCAAGCAGTACTATTCCGGTGGTCACTTAGCCCATTGGTTAGGCGGGTACGTTATTTATCGTGTTCCGTTTGATATCGCCTTACGCCCACATCGTACGCTATTATCCGATGTGGATATTAGCGATGAGCATTGGTTATTTCACGATCCGCGTTATCCAAACGGGTATCAAACCGAGCGTATCGGAGAATGTTTTATCGCGGCTGTTCCCAAAGGGAAGATTACAGATAGCGATGGGAAGGAAAACTCCGTTACGACAGAATGTCCGGTGTTTTATATCCATGCGGAGGTTGACAACGTTCCGCTATGGTTGCGTCAAGGCGAGTTTCTGGTGGTAAAGAAAGGTTACTACCGGATGCAAATTAACCATTACGATCATCGCTTAGGGGTGATGGATTTCTCTAATGTGTCTGTTTCACGGATAACGTTAGAAAAATATCTGGCGGCCAAAGACGACGCGTTGGTACTATTGGGGCATCAGTGCGCCGGATCGTATGAATGGTGATATAACGCTTACACGTCGCCTTCTTGACGTAAAAGTGGGAAGGTAACGCTTTTTCATTCAGTTGCTTATAAAGGGGTTATGATGCAACCACCAATTAGTAATCTTGTTTGCACCAGTTATCTTGGTGTGAATAAGAAAGGTATTATCCGTCCTAATGCTGACGGTGCCTACACCTGTGTTATAGGCGGATTTAACTGTTTTAACAATACCGAAGAATATTACGAACTTGAGCGTTCGAAACCGCTGTTCCTGGAAAACAGTTTATTGCAAACAAACGCACGCAATCGTTCGTTGAAAGGTGAATACGGTCACCCTAAACCAGAGATCGGTCAGGATGCAACCAGCTTTTTACAGCGAGCATTACGAATCGAAGAAACGAAGGTGAGCCATTGTTTTTCTAAGATTTGGTTAGAAGAAGCTGGACGTGATCGTCGTGGTCGTCCTGTCGTGATGGTGATGGGGGATGTTATTCCTTGCGGGCCGTACGGCGATCCATTACGTAAAGATTTTGAAACACCGCTGGTGAACGTGTGTTTTTCGGTTCGCGCGTTAACCGATCCTCAGATCTGGCAACGTGAGCGTCGTCGCGTTATGACCCGCGTCATGACTTACGATTACGTTAACTTACCTGGGATCGAGTTTGCAACCAAATATGACTCTCCGACGATGGAAGGGTTCCAGAAAGACGTAGAACAGGAAGCCAAAGCAATCATGGATGCGTACGATCTCCCGATTACAGCACCAATGGTTGATGAGCTTGTTGTTCGTTCAGGTGGTCAACACGCGCTGGCCATGTTGTCTGGCGACAGTCCGGTTGTCTTCCTGGATCAGTTACGTAACCACCTACGTTGTGACGTCGTTAAAGCGGGCAGCTTTAATCATTGGTAAAAAGATGTTGCGTTATATTGTGTACGGAAGTAATCGTTACCGTATTTAGGTGGTTTAGCTCAACTTACATCCTTTTTGTTATCTTTAATGCCTGCTACCAGGGCCGTTATGGACACCGCGTCACATAACGTCCTTTCGTCGTGATGGACGAGCCTCCTTACCCACATGGGTAAGGAGGTACTTTTTATGCCGTCATTTTGATGTAAGATCTTACCAGAACCCATTATTCTACGGATACATACGCCGTATATGAACTTTATTGTTAAGTAGGAATTTAAAAAGATGCAAGAAGAACGCGATATGCCTAAATCACCAGATGTTATTATGCAAGCCTCTGAGAAAGCCACCAAGCTTGCTGTGAGTGTGTATAGCCCATGCCATCAAGAACTGTCTTATGTCGATCTGCTGCATGCGGCTGAGCGCGCATTAGCGTGGACACTGTATATTCATAAACACGCTTACCAGGCTTCTTTTAATGCGGTTAAAGAAGCTGTTTCACCGATGCTGATTGACCTTGCAGGACGTAAAGCAATCGGGACGATATCTGCCGAAGAAGAACGTTCGGCCCTTCATGAAATCCTGGGCGTGGCCGATGCTTACGGTATTTCACTTGCGGTTATGGAACCACAGCAGATTACTTTCGATGTGTTGAGCGATCGTGCATCTATCGTAAGACAACAAATTGGCCGTGCGATGGAACATCCGTCACTACCTGCTGTTTTGACGTATTTTAACACCGTATATTGGGGTTATACGTTACACCCAGAAATCGCATCACCAGGTTCTGTTGTTCCGTGTGTTGATCTGCTCATTCGTCTGTTGTGTAATACGACAACGGAACCGCTGCGTTCACCGAACGTTCTGTTGACCGATGAAGAATTAGATGAGCTTCGTGCTATCTCCCCGACCGCACGCTGTATGGTGCAGCTATATCGCTATATCCAGAAAGCTGACGAACAAGACTTCATGTGGGAAGATCCGTCCGAAGAGGACAGCGATGAAGAAGAAGATATCATGCAAACGCGCAATTACAAGGTGATTCGTTTCGCGCGGAACGTTGCGGCATTATTGGAAAAAAGTTGAGGTCTATATTACCTAACTGATAGAACGCAAGGAGTTTAAGAAGTAAACCTTAACCGACTTGTGTTTTCCCTATGAAGAAAGAATCTTCTGATTTTATCCTTTTGATCGATCGAAAAAACTAATTGGAGTATTAACATGTCTGAAGCTGTAGAAACCACCGTAGCGACTGAAACCACTTCTAACGTACGTCCGGAAGTTCAGGCCCTTTCTGATAAAATCGCCGCTGGTATTAAACTGGACGAATCAGGTAGCCAGAAGTTAGGCAGTGATTTCCTGGGTACTCTGGTAACACCAGAAGAAAAAGAAATTCTGGAAAAAGCACAGAAACTGACCACGGATATCGGTCTGGCTCACGGTCTGGCGGTTGGTCGCGTTGGCGCGCAGTTCATGGCGGATAACAAACAGGTTGACGTTGTTTCTGTAACACTGCCGCTGGGTAAAGACGTTGTGTCTGCAACGGTTCAACGCAGCGCTGAAGTTGGTTTCGGCTCTAACGAGAAGAAACAGGTTTACGGACGCCTGACTACCGCGTATAAGAAATCTTTCCCAACAACTCAGGTTAAGCATATTCGCGACAACATCAGTGCGTATGCGGCTGAGCTGCTGAAAGACTGATTGTAACTTAATACGTCTCTCTGTATGACCCCACCGTAGCCCTGTAATGGGGTTGCGGTGGTGGTTATGTCAAGGTTTTATTTTTATCCTTTGGGGTTAGCGCTGTGTTTTTATACACCCTTCAATTAGCCAAACATCGTTGGCTTTCAGACACACGAGCGTTCCTACTGGACACGACGGTGAAAACAGGTAACCCGCTCTTCGCACCTTCATGGGAACTTGTTACAGGAATCAAATCAAAAACGTTAACCGAGGATGAATATACCGCAGGCTACTACACGCTTATGCGCAAAAGCTTTGTTGATCATACACCGGAATGGTTGGCTTTATTCTCCCATCCGGTTGTGGTGTTAGGGTGTTATTGTCCTGCAGGAAATTTCTGTCACCGTCATTTGCTTACCGATATCCTGGAAAAGATCGCCATTCAAGAACGATTTCATTTTGTTAGGGGAGGTGAGATAACCAGTAAGGAACAGCTCGATTCATTAATCGAGTTTTGGAATAAGGAGTTTGAGTAATGAGTGTTTTTCTTATCGGTGCAGCAAAACCTAACAACAACGAACTATTGGGTATTGCGGAAGAGTTGGATGAACATGGCATGATCGTTTACTCTATCGACAAAGCGCTCGAAAGACTGGAACGGTGGCGTAATCTCGTTACGGATACCCTGGATCGACGTAGCATGGTCTACGGATATATGTTGGAACAATACGATGTCGCCGATAGAGCATCCACCACGCGTTCTGGCGCATTGTTTAAGACAACAATAGGAAGTTACCAGTTCGGTGGATTAGAATTGCTGGAAGCGTTATATAAGCTCTCAGAGGGCATTCATCACGATGATCTCGATGACCTTCGGGAATATGTGACCGAAAGACTCCCATTCGTGATTCCAGACGCGCAACTGATGTTATTAACACAACGTGAGGAGGAACATCTTTACAAACTTGCTTGTACGACAATGCGTCACATTCGTCGTTATCGTAATCCTGAATTCATTGAATCTCAAGAATATCCTGATGTTATTTTCATTCGTGAAGCCACGAACAAACAGTAAATAAACCATAAACCTTCCTTCCCAGGCCTTGACGGCTAGGGAAGGAAGGGTGGTTAATATGCTTTTTTTTTTACGTTACACGCGAGGTGTTACGTTTTGATAAGTGTTCGGTACCTCAAAGGTATCGTTGTTATCAAAGTCGAAGGTATAGCCAACCTTCTGCGCTGCCACAGCCGGATCGATGTCGCTCAGATAAGCCGGACGGAAATCCGGGTTAACTTTGAGCAGGTTCATCTTATCCAACAGACGTTGTGCAAAAGCACGCACGCCGTAGTTGGTCTGTGTTAACGCGGTGAACTGAATGCTCAATTCTACCACGTTTGGCGCATCGTTCTTGTTACGACGTGATGTCCAGTCACCGGTACCGTGAGGCATCATGTTCGTGCACAGCCAGGCGTTAACCACTTTCTTGTGTTGACGGTCCGGCTCAACGAACAGCATTGTTGCGCTACGATAATCCGCCAGCAGGTCGGTTGGACCACCGGTGGATACGATAGACGACAACATCGGATATTTGGCATCCGGATCCATCAACAGATACGTGATCCATTGTTCCAGGAAGTAACTAACGGAACGACCTTCTTTCTCATAGATCCCGAAAGTCGGGTTAGAGCGAGGACGTTTAACGTCAGAAACTTCTTCCTGGATTTCACCGGAACCAGAAACCGGGACGCTAACGAATTCAACTTCCAGTCCGCGTTGCAGACCGGTAATCGAATGCGCAACCTCTTCTACCAGCGCCTTCAGATAACCAATCTGTACATCCGGGTTAGGTAGATAGTTGAAACCACGTGGTGCCTCCAGCAGGAGACAGAACATTTGGTTCGGAATGTAGTTGGCGTTAGCAACGTACGTACCGATATTGCTGATGTACCCGTTTTGGGCACCCGCACGAATATCGACCATAGCCGCGTTGCTAAGAGCACCAACACCCTGTTCACCGAGTAGGGTATTATCAGGACGCATTATGGACTCCTCTCATTACGCCGCTTCTGCTGCTTCGGTGTTACGACGCAGCCCGGTGATAGTAAACGTACCCACGGTCATGCCTGGATCGCCGATCAGGCTGATATCGCCGTGATAGCTGAAGCCGTTATAGCCGTCTTCTTTATCCAGGTAGAAACGCCCCTTAACAGTCACGTGGTCGTTGTAACGGCCCGTGGTGTATTCCAGGAAGCGTTCGCCCATCAGTTTCAGGAACAGCGCTTCATCCATTCCTGTGGTACCGGTGGTTTCTGCCCAGAGACGATAGCAGACACGAGTCAGATCGCAACCGATGATCACGTTGATCAACGAACGCCATACCGAACGGTCGTTATTGTAGATCGTGCCCCAAGCCGGGAAGAAGTTGGAATTACGGTTGTAGGTCTGAACATAGTTCAAGCCGTTTTCCCAATCACGATCACGGACCGTTGCGTTACGATACGTCTTGTTGATTTTACGCATCGTTGTGACAACGTTACCAGGGTTGTTATCGATGCGAGTACCACGGATAACACCATCCGAAGCACCCATGTAAGTTGCGAGTTTATTAGCAACTTCCAGCGTCAACGGAACTTTACCCAGGCTTGGCGCTTCGATGCTTTCACCGTATTGCATGAATACAGCAGCACGGCAAGCTGGGGTATTGTAAAGCACGCTTTCTGGATGCAGACGATAGTAGTTACGCAGCATTGCGCCCATGGAGCTTTCTTCATCGACATTCAGTTCCACACCCTTCCAGGTATGGGTTGACGCAATGATCATGACATCCGGACGCAGAGACAAGACGTTTGCCATCGCTTTCTTCGTGTCGACTTTGTAACCAATGTCATACACGATAGAGAACGGATAGAAAGCCATGTCTTCCAGATCTTCGCCCATGTTGCCGAACGATTCGAACTGCTGCTTCGCTAACGCATCGAAGGTATCCCAGCTGACGTCGCCGTCGCTACCATCGATCGCGTAGAAGGTGCTGGTACCGTCGAAGATAGCACCGCCCTGATCCGCATCGAGAACTTCGATGGTTTGATACGGAATGCCGTTGTAATCGACACCGGTGAAGATGTTCATCTGACCTTCGACGAATTCGACGTCGGTTAACAGATCGTTGTTAACTTTGCTTTCAGATTCGTACAGCATCTTGACGACGTCATCGATGTTCTTCTGATAAAGATGCATCTGATCCATCGGAGCAAAGATCGGGGTGTTACCCGTCTCATTATACTCGTAGGCATCAACGACCACTTTACCGAAGGACAGATCGGTTTCGTCATCAGGCTGGATAACACCTTCCTGCAACGCGAAGGTTTCTTGTTCCATACCGCTGATCGTACGAATGACCGTCGGCGCAGTTCGTGAAGACTTGCGTTCCACGAACTGAATGCGGTACAGGAAAGCACCGATGCGTTCGATAATATCGGTACGGGTAGGGTTACTGCTCAGCGCGGTCGGTGCTTCCAGACGTAAGCCGATGTTGTCCCCGTCAGCACCACGCCAGCTCACCAATCCATCCAGAATAGGATAGTAGTTGCTCTGGGCACCACCTGTTGCAGTCAGTTGTCCGAGAACCACTTCATCTTTACCGAAAGCATTCGGTGTTTCGGCATCTTTGTCGTGGTTAACAACCCAACGCATTTTCAACCCGTCAACGGTTTTATCGCCGTCAGGGATTTTGTTGCCGTCGGTGTCCTTTTTGAAAGACCCGTCAGCGTTACGCTGGTAAACGACCAGTTTATCGGCGACCACTTCAACACCGATACGGATGCGTGCTGCCGTTGCATCCGGCGCAACCAAACGTTTTGTGAAGATCGCGCTACCTGTAGAAGCCGCCTGGCGAGCAATCAGTGTTGCTGGAGAAGCGTACTTACTGCGGTAGTTCAGCATATCTTCACCGTAGACTGTAGACAGGGCGTCCCCTGTTAACAGCAAGGTGTCCTCTTTACCACGACCACCCTGAATGAAAACATACGGGAGGTGAATGGGCGTGATCTCTGGGGCTGTAACCGGATCCGTGGTAAGACCCTCTTTAAAGCCCGTAAAAATCGCGCGAGGCGTGCTATTCTTAAGCCTCATGGAACTCTCCTTAATTTAAGGAAATTGTATGACATAATTGCACACGTGACACAATGTCATAGGCATAACGTAAAATATTACAATTATGCGTAAATCTGTGTGCTTAACCCGTTTTCTTATATGCCGTAATAAAGGAATTACATATGTTCATCTCTCCTTACGACACAACTGTTGGAACAAAACTAAAAGGCATTGACCGTATCCGAACCGCTATCGAAGTTGCTTACGTCGGCGGATTGTTAAGTGCACCCGGTGAAGAAAGTGGCGTAAACACTCCCGTTCTCGAAGTCATCGGCAACAAAAATACGTTGGACGATATCCCTTCTTTCGGCCATCCGTTGGTCATTAAAACAGTGATGGATGGACAGCGCGTTGTTATTGACCAACGCGCTTACGCACGCACCCCAACAGATACTTCACGCCCAGGATCGCGTACTACCGTTGTTAACGAACGTGAATATAACTTTCTTCAATCACGTGCGTATCTTCAGGTAGGATGGGAATCCTTGGGCACACGTCCTTTTGAACGTCTTGGCCCTATCCCGATGCGTGTCTTTTGTGATTGGATTAGCGGACAAATCACACAGCGTTTAGGGCTGGACCTTCAACAACGTCGTGATGTTGCCATCATAACAGCATGGTATTATCTTTGCTTGTTTAAAGATAGCCTTACAAATAATGAAAGACTAACTATGGTGCGCACCATCCAGACAACGCTTCGTTACGATTTTGCGAGCATCGGTATCGTAACCGAAAACCTGGGTTATATCCCTAACATGGCAGCTTTCGTAACAGCATTAAAAGAAAGTAATATTAGTCCCCGTTTGAACACGTTAACCCAAGCGTTGTTGTTTGAAATCACCGCTTACAGCTGGGTTGGGGGTTATAGTAAAGAAGTTGCTGGGATTGCTTTAGAGCATCCACCAACATTTATTCTTTTATGCTCTGCTGCTGACCACGATCGTGGTTACCGTGATACCGTGTTGGCTCGTCTCATGGCAGATCAGCGTCGTATGGTGCGTGACGTCAATGATTTCCAAGCCAACATGAAATACCTCCTGGAGGCATGCCGTGGTGTTGAACGCTTCTAATCCTACAGCGCAATACTTGATAAATCATGCTGCGCTGAATGTGAACTGCCGTCCATTAATGGACAACCAGCATCGTATCAAGATGCGTCGTATTACCGGAAAGACCGGCGCAGTAAAAAACTTTACGGCTTGGCATCGTACATTCAATCTTCCTGACGATACGAATACGTTCCATGTGTTTGTTATTGGACGGCATATGGGAGAGGATTTTAATGTCGGGGCTGGGCGGCTATGGTGGCGAGAACTCAGCAAGTTCTGTGAAGTGAAGGGATCGTATTACAATATCTATACCGAGGACGGTAAAGAATTCCCGTTGACATTAACGTGGACGGGTAATCTGGAAAACGAAACGATGTTGGTCTGTGTGCTAGACCAACCGAATATCGCTGATCTTGGCGTTGGTGATTATTACTGGCGCACTTATCTCAACGCTGACTTCGCAGAAGGCTATCCATCATACACGAAACCGACGGGGCGTGAAGTGCATGTCCTTGGAGGGATTGTAACCAGCTCGACACAGGTTCTGCAGTGGCAACGTCAACTATACGCCTGGCGTAAAAAGATCCAGGAAACCGGCATCGGCTGGACGCACTGCAGTATCAACGGTGAAGCGGTTGAAGACATTCCGCCATCAAGTTTTAAGATCGGCGATAGCATTCAGGTCGTCTATGACGGTACTGTTGTTCATCGGTACAGCTTCCGTGTAGAAGATCTTAAAACGTACAACAGCGATCTGGACAAAAAAGTCAAGTATCTTATTCATCCACCGAAAGATGAAGTGGATACCAAGATCCGGTATCGTGATGACGTTGATATCTACGTGAAAGGGCCTAACGGAAAAGGACGTTATTACCATACCAACCAGGAAAATAGTATCCGCATGCTCACGCATCGTGATTACGGGATTCCTGTTGATTATGTCAGCTACTTCGTTGAACGGGTTGATGGAGCAGAATCGCTTCGTGATTTAACCCTGGAAGTGGTTGTCCGTGATAGCGGTTTGAAAACACAGTTAACCTTTGAACATAACCGCATCCACGAATTGTATAAACTTCCAGACGACGTCATCGTCGGTGCGATGTTAGAACAGAACGCTAATATACCCGAGTTCTTTGCACGTACCCTTGAAGCCAGTGATTATACACGCATCATGCGTAATAAGGAAAGCAATATCACGATCGACATGGTGACCTCCGCTTACGGGTATAACGCGATGGCAAAACTGGTTGCAGATAGTCCACAACGCGTTACTGACGATATGGGTACACCTACCGCTGAAGTACCGTGGGGTTTGCGTGCAAATGCGACGTTCTTCGAGTACGACAGCGACGGTCTATTACTAGGTATCACGCAACATCCGGCAGGCCGACATTTTTATCCGCAATATGAAACCACGTCCTATGTTGAGGGTCGATCGGGTGTTGGTGGGAGAACGCTTGATTACGTGATGGGTGTTGCCGACGTCCCAATCCGTGAATGGGCGAGTTACCGCTGCTATAGCGTAAACCTTCGTAACGGACAACCTGTTGCGAACACCTGGAAGGATGTTACCGACGATGCTTCTGTGGTAACGGAAGAGAACGGGGTGATAAAATGGTCGTTGGATGGAAGAAAGCAAACCGGTTTAGTATTGTTCGACACCTACTTCTTAGCGTATAAGACCACAGTACAACATCGTAACCACACCGTGTGGTTGGATGTTACGACGGGTATTGATGTTGAATATCCGCTGCCTTTCGAACCCGGTCAAATCGAAGTATGGTTAGGTGACGAGCGAGCAACCAAAAGCTACAGCTTGGTGCGCGATATCGATTATATCGTAAAATGGCCAACGATCGTGATCAACGCGAAACGTTATTTCAGCGAAGGGAACACACACACGGTTACCGTGAGATGCACCGGTTTTCCACGTACGGACTTAACCGGTGAAACCGTTTACGATACCGGTTGGACGATGCATAATCAGCTTTCTTACGACGATGTGTTTAATGTTCGTGACGATCACGTTGTTCGTATTGTGGTTGGTGGACGTATTTACGATCGTAGCGAAGTGGTTACAGCAGAGGACACGCAATACCCTGCTGACATCAAAGTCAACGATGGGGTGCCTTATGCGATTTACCATGTTATTGCCCCTATCCGTGGTCTCGTGAACACAGACACGTATTATCTACGCGACAAAAGTCTTGAAACCGATAAACGCGTTGAAGACTATATGTCCTTGTATTTCCCTCGTGTGAAGTACGATACGCCGGTAACGATTGAAAACAAATACCAGCTTATCAGCCCGACGTTGATGGCGGTAACGTACGATCTTATCAATGGTGTTATCGATCCCGATCCTGATATGCAGGATGTTAAACTGATGGATTTCATGGAGCCGTATAAATGGTTCTATGACTATGATCCTGCGTTACGTAAATACGATTGGCGGATGGTTTCTATTCATCCACACGACAGTTGGACACCGCTTGAAGTTACGGTTAAACAACTGCGGTTCTTAGAACGCGTCAGTCGTGAGTTCTTGAAAGATCGCGTGGACTTCACGAAGTTTTACACAATCAAAGGTGAGTGATAATGGGAAGAGAGATTACCAATCCGGTGCTTTATGCACAACAGCATCCGGATAAACTCGCTATTCAGGATCTCGACAGACGCTATACCACCTATGCGTATAAAGAGATCTATAATGGCGTTGAAGAAGACTGGAAACTTTATGTTCCCAATGTGGATGATAAGGTTGAAGACTGGGATACGAATGCGGTGTACCGTGTTATCGCCGTAGACGATCGCACTAAACTAAGTACCCTTAAACTTATCGGTCAGCTGTCTGCTCCGTTCGATGGTCAGGATGATGGGACGACAACCTTCGAAGGTATTGATCCGACATGGTCGTACGATACATGGCGTGTCTTGATTAATACGAACACGATCCCTGCTACAATGAACATCGATCGTCGTTTCCATCTGCATGGCTCGGATATTCGACGTATCGCCGTGTTCCGTGGTTCTGATATTAGCGCCAAAGGCGAAATCATCAGCGCGATGTATGATAACAGCGGGAATAAGATCAGCGATTTCATTCCGTGTCAGCTTATCGCTTACAAAGACGGAACGAATAAAGCCATCTGGGCACCCCGTGAAGGTTACTGCATTAAGCCCGTCGAAGATTTTGAGCAGGTGATGGTAGTAGGTTATGGTGACGGTCCGCAGCCGCTATCCATGAAACGCATGATCGTTCGTATCACTGACTATGTACGCACCCCAGACCAGGGTATTAAATATATTCTGGAAGACGGAGTACGACTGAAATCAACGTGGTTGAGCAGCAGCGATACCAAACTGCTTGAGTTACCGATCAACGTCAACCTGGATTCCGTCGACCTTCAGGCTGAAGTCACTTACAGTGATGGTTCCATTAAACATTGGCCGGTTACTGGTAACAAGGTTGTGTTGGACGGCCTTAACGTCTTCACGTCCCAGGTTATCAACAGCAAACATCCGCTGGCGTTACACTACTACCTGGACGATGATGAGGACACATCCTACGCGTTACCTGGAGCAGTGAAACACATCAGCGTACCTTATACCGTCGTTTCTAAAGAAGCGAAAGGGGCTTACAGTGTTAAACTGTTCTGCTATCCACAATGGGTATCTGATGCGGTGGGATACGAGCTGGTGTTCTGGTTGTATAACGTTGACCGTGAACGATACTACAACGTAACCGATAAAGTACAATTGGCGCTGAACAGCCCTGAGTTTAATCCGAAGAAATACGGACAACCTCAGGAATTTGCGTACAACATCTGGTTAGATGAAGTCGATCCTACTGTTTACAAACGCGTACGTCATACGCAGACTATTCGAATGACGCTACTGCAAGCAGGTTCGGCAACATCCGGTGACTACTGGACAGTAACGTTCAGCTCGCAAACAACGCCGACGACAACGGATGTGTACGGTCGTAACACGAAAGCGTTGTTTACTTACGATGTTGCTGGTAACGCGTATGTTGACTTGACGAACAAACACTCAGATCTGGGTGAATGGTTGAACCAACTTTACTACCCGACGCATCCGCTCTATCTTGAGAAAACGGAATCGAAAGCACCAGAACCGACCCACTTTGAAATCATGGTTGGTCCTAACGTGCAGAAACGTTTCGAAATCTCGCAATGGAATAGGAACAATAACGTCCCAGGTGGTACGGGACAGGATAACGCTAACCTGTATATCCGCTGGATTAAAGTACAGAATGGCGTCGACCTACATCTTGGTATCACTGCAGTCGTTATTAGTAAAGTCGCATAAGGTAATACAACGATGGAGGGTGCCCGGCACCCTCCATCGGAGGAGTTTATATGTCGATTGTCGATCCGAAGAAAATCATCCTGTTTGAGGAAGATTGGGATTATTTTCCTCAGGCTGTCCCACACTGGGAAACAACAAACACAAGTTGGCGTGATTTAGCGATCTTATATCGTCGTGAATTCGGTGTCCGAAACTCTGCGTTTTTCATGGCGTTATTAAACCCAAGATTGATTGGTGTTGATCCCCACGCACCGAATTTGACGTCAGAACAGATTCAGATGATCAGTGCGGAATGCTATCTTAATCCGTGGTACTTCTTCCGTGAAGTGATGCGTGTTCCGGCTAAAGCGGGTGATAACAAAATCTCATTCCGTGCTAACCGCGGTAACATTCCGATGCTCTGGGGGATATTTACCCGAACGAACTGGTATCAGATACAGATACGTCAGACGGGTAAATCCATGACCATGTTAGGGTTGTTCTGTTATCTAACCTATGTTCGTAGTCGAAACACCGAGGTTATTCAGTTAACAAAAGACGGTGACGCCCGTACGAAAACGGTAGAAGACGTGCGTAGTATACGCGATCTGTTGCCTGCATATCTCTGGACGCTGGATAGTCGGGATTCATCGAACAAAGAGAACGTAACCTACACGCGTTTCAAGAACAAGCTATCGGTAAAGATTCCACGCTCGGATAAGAAACAAGCAACAAACATCGGTCGTGGTCTAACAACCCCGATATTCCACAGCGACGAAACCGCGTTTACGAAATACATCGAAATCATTGTTCCTGCTGGTATCGGTGCGATGGGTGCGGCACGCGATGAAGCATTAAGCAACGGCGACCTGACGAGTATCATCTATACGACAACGGCAGGTGAATTGGATAAACGCGAAGGCAAATGGGCTTATGAAGTTTTCATGCGTTCCGCGCCGTTCTCTGAAAGTTTCTTTGACTGCCGTAACGAAAAGCATCTGCATCAGACGGTATTGAACAACGTACCGTGTGAGCTCAGCAAAGCGACCGTCAGGATCGGGGCACAATGGAACCATGCTCAGTTGGGCTTCAGTGATGAGTGGTTAGCAAAAACCATGAACGAAACGGAAGGTGACAAACTTCAGAAAGACCGCGACTACATGAACATTTGGACCAACGGTTCAGCAGAAAGCCCGTTAACCGCTGAGATGGTTGAGATGATCATGGCAGGACAACGTGAAATCGACCATATCGAGATCTCACCTGAAGGCTACTGCATTAACTGGTATATACCTCGAGGTCAAATCGAGACATACATGCAGAACAATAAGGTGGTTGCTGGTTTAGATACCAGTGATGCAATAGGTCGTGACGCTATTGGTTTGGTGATGGTGGATGTGGAAACAGCAGAAGTTGTTGCGACAGGACGTTTTAATAAACTGAGTCTGCTTTCTTTTGCTCGTTGGATGGCCAACTTCATGATGCGTTTTAAGAACGTTACGTTGATTCCTGAACGTAAAAGCAGTGCAATCATGTTGTTAGACGCAATTGAAGAGTTCCTGAGACAAGCAGGCATCGACGTGTTCAAACGCGTATACAACACCATTGTGGACAGGCATGCTGATAATCCAGCGATGTTCGAAGACCTGAAATTACCATTGAGCATGCGTGATGAAAGTTGGTATGCTCAACGTAAACGGCATTTAGGCTTCACAACGGATGCACGCAAACGTATGGAGTTGTATTCCGACATCTTGATGGAAGGTATCGTAGAAACCCGCGGGCAGTTACGTGATAAGATGTTGTGTTCCGAGATCCTTGGATTGGTTATCAAAGATGGGCGTGTCGATCACCAGGATGGAATGCACGATGACATGACGTTCGCATGGATGTTAGCGATGTGGTTCATTAAGCGTGCTAAGAAACAGATCCATTACGGTATCGATCCACTTAAAGTCATGAGTCGTTTACCAGCATCTGTAACGGGTGAAATCGATCCGTATGAAGCGTATCTTAACCAACAGCAGGCGAAGCTACGTCAACGCGTTGCTGAAATCTATGAGTTGCTTAAGACCGAAACCAACGGCCTTATCTTGGATCGATTGGAGGCAGAGCTTCTTACGTATAAAGGAAAAATACGTGGGGAGGATTCAGCGGCTGTTTCTATTGATGCGATGATCACGAAAGCAAGGGAGGAACGAGCGAATACTTATCGTCAAATAAGCCGCTCTTCGAATGAACGGAATATTTCTCGTAATGCGTGGATGACGATGGGTCAATACCGTCCGGGCGGTTTTTTCTAAGAGTAGTTTGCAGACTCCCCGTTAATACAGGCGGGGAGACGATAACGTTGAGGTACGCCATGGGTGATTCACTTGATCATGACACACTTGAGCAATTACGTATTTTAATCAAACTTGTCAAGCAGCTGGAAACTGACGATAACTTAACAGATAACGCGCACTTTATTTTAAGCGATAAGAATATCCTTGTCGAACGCATTCAAAATAAATGCCAACGTCTTCTGTTGTATGTAGAAGATCCAGATTGTTTAAGCGCCAGAACAAAACATCTATTCGATGCGGGTATTCGTGTTTGTGCTCAATCGGAGGATCTTTTCTGTTGGCAAAGAGGTGTATTGTTTACGACAAAAGGTCGCATTGAATTTTAAGGCAAACATAGTCCTCCTCTGGGTTCCATTCCCAGAGGAGGCTATGAGGCCTGAGCATTTTTGGTCTGTCGAGCACTGTGAGAGAACGACAGTTAACCAGGAGAGGACAAACGACTTAAAGGGATGGTACTCCTGGGTGAAGCCCTATGCTTCAAATAATAACCAACGTCAGTAAAGTTTTACCGTTACATTGTTAACGCGACATCGCACGTCGAACGTAATAGTTACGGCTAAACACCCGAAGCAGGATATACAGAAAGACACCGGTGCGTGTCGCTGCAGCCTCAGCGTCGTTTCTCGCGTTGGTTGCTTTCTTAATGACTTCAGAGCCAAGTTTACGCAGTTCCAACAGTTTCGGGTTGCTAGTACGGTTAGACGTATACACGTTACGCATGTAGAATAAGAACGTAAGATCGCGCATATCAACCTTATTCAAGATGATATACTCGATAGCATGTTCCATCACAAGCCGCAACATCTGAGAGACCTGCTTTCCGTCTTTTGTTGGCCGCTCTACGTTAGCGCTGATATAGCTTAACGCTCGCTCAAGGGATAGGAGATTGGTGGTATGATGCACGTCGAGGATGACGACCATGAGTTCGCGTTTAACGAAACTTGTTCGGTCATAAGCGATCTCGAACAGATATTGACGATAAGTGGTTTCGTTGCGTTTAATATCGCGGACAGCGAGACCATCGTCTAACTCTACAGTTTGAGAAGACGTGCCTATCTTCTTACCTTCTTCGTACATCGCGTAGTACGTATCGGTGATACGGTTGATAACCTTACGGATCCCGGTATTCACATCACGTACAAAACGTTCGGCGACGCTATCAGGTTCCAGGGTTGACCAACGACTGAAATGTGTACTATTACGCGCGATGATGGCGTTACAGCGTTCGTCGATGTATTCATTCCAGCTATTCATGCGCTTGATGCCTGATTTGAGGGTTAACTCATCGTACGCTTTAATAGCGATAGCCGGATCAGCGTTATAAGGATAACGTCGTGCTACCAGACCGCAAATGAATTTATAATGGAGGACTTGCATTGCTGCAAGCATCCCGGCTTCACGAACCTTTTCTTTTTTGATTTGTTTGCTGTGGAAGATCGCATAAAGCAACCAACAGCAACTTAGGTTAAAGGCGTTTGAGGCAACACGGTTGGTCTGCGTATTGTAGAAGGGTAGTTTACTCAAATCGCGTCGTAAGCTTTCTTCATCCATCATCAAGACGTCGGAAAACCACATATCGTTATGTCTTGTTGTGAATCGGATTTTCTGTACACCTAACAGAACCCCACCGAAAAAACGCATGTGTTCTTGGTCTTGCGTACGGAAGCGTGTCGCGTAACGGATAACCTGATTAACAAAATACTCGTCGATGTCAATGCCTTCCGCATGCGCATTAAACACCTGTAAAATAGAAGACATGAGCATGCTCCCTCAGATGGTAAACGTAATAAAGACTGTCATATCATCGCGAAATGGAGATTAAAATAAACCTACATTACCTTCCTGATTACACTCGCGGAAGGCAATGCAATGCCGTCCATACCACATAGGTCAGACATGAATATAGGATTAGAGTATATCGAATATGCATTAACGTTTAACCTTTTCGAACTGCATCGACCCCTTCAACTGGGGTATTTGGTTAACGCCTCGGCAAACGAGGATAACTTCCAACTTCGGTTCACGCCGCCAGGATTACCCGATACAATCGTTGTCGAGGGTACGCTAGACAAACTTCGTGTTTATCTACGTGACCCGGATGACCCTCAGCTTTTTTATCCTGGGTTCGCTTATCTGGTTAAAAACCACGTATTTCTCTTTACGGATACCGACATTGACGAGTGGTTTACTGAACAGTTTGCTGAATTCGGCTGTGTTACGGATTGGCGACACAAAGGCATGTCGCCCTGCTGGATTCCCATTGAACGGTTTTGGGGTCATCAACATCAGCTGGGTTGTTATACGGTTGTTTTGGAAACCGCTGACTTCTTTGGGCATCGTGTATTACGTAACGCGAAATACGGTCGCGTCGTGGACCCATCAACGATAATTCATTCAGGTAAATTAAGGATTACAAGATGAGCTTTGTTCCAACCTTTTCTAACGGCGTTGCGAGCGCTACGCTTGACGATAACAATGTTACCGTGGAAATCCATCGTGGGTATCTTTCGGTGTATGATAACTCAACGGGATCGGATGCCTGTATATTCCGCTACCGTCTCGATGAAGATCGTTTCCAGATGGGCGCAATCTTCCAGAAGTTTGGTTTGGATTTCGAGACCCGCGTCGTCAGCGCGTTGCAACATAACCCGTTATGGATGATGTCGGCTGGTTTTACGCGTTGGCTACACTACAGTGGCGATCCTCAAGCTGGCGTTATTCACTTCTTTCTGGACAACGCCACTTACAACAACTGCATGGTCGTCGGTATTTCAATTAAACCAGAACAGTTACACCGACTGCTTTGTGTTGATGCGTACATCGATGAAGATACGTTGCAAGATGACGTTGATCTCCTGCAGATGCTTATCAACGGAGATCCGTTAGACTTACGTCAACAATCACCAACCGAACAAGTATGTTACACACCAACCTTTGCACCCGACAGAGTCCTGCATGGGCTTGGTGCGCTTTATGCGATGTTGATGGAGGTTTATGTTCCATGCTTCAAAAATTAATGATTCCCTGCGTAAACGCGGTTATTGATGATGAAACAAAAACCGTCCACGAAATCGTTGTTTCAGGAAACCATTACTACACCGTAAGCTGGTATCCACCAGATAACCGCATCTTCTTCAAACCGCATGTCGAAATCCGTCGAGGTCATCATGAAGGATTGCTTTTAGGGTATATCCGACTTGACGGAGATAATGATCCACCCTGTTTTGAAAATGTGAACTTACACGATCCGCAACAATGGATAAAGATCATTGCTCAATCACGTTTATACAAGACGATGATAAAGAAGGAAGATGTATTCGAATCGTTAAAGGTTTATGCAGAAATAGGTTGTTAGCATAAAAGAGATCACCGATACTACGCCGTCTCGAGTTATCTCGAGACGGTAAGTTTATACTGTTTTGCTTATTCATTTGAGCAATACTGAATGCTTACTCTCTCCCTTAAAAAGGAGAGGGCCGGTAGGCCAGTATTACTTGGGAGAATGGGGAGGTGGGGAGCATTATATCTGTTTACTATCTTTAGATAGAATATAACTTAATAGAGATAAGAATACGTTATTAACATTACGTAAAACATAACCTCTTTTAAACTTAATATGTCAATTAAACAACATATCAAATATACTAAGGATTCCTATCATGGATCAATTACCAGGATTAGATAACATCACCTATTCAGCTTCTCTTGTTCTTAATCGTTACGTTATTTCCGTTACATCGGGTATCGTTCCTCCTCTAGAGAAAACATTACCACCGTTATGTAACCTGTTATTACGGGTTCAGCATACCAGTGTTCCTGTACATAAGCCTTTTATTTATCCTGAACGTGAAGATAAATGGCTTAAGGTCGTTGAAGGTCCGTTACATTGGACAACAATGCCGGATGAAGCTGATCTCAGCGACACCGAGAAAGATGATGTTTTTGTTAGCGTACGCAATCTTGTTGCTTTTGTTATCGGCAGTCGTGAGAAAGAACAGGGTAGCCGTGTTAACGAAATCGACACAAAACTCCGTAAACTCCTTAACGATCCCACACGTACGCCTTACGCTACCGAAGAAATCGATGGTGTTCTGTTTGAATATTACCAGGTTCCTGTTGATGAGACTCTGGGATCGGTGATGGTACCAACAGCACGTTTAGGTCAGGTATCAGATTTAATCCGTAATGATTGGCTTTATCGTACCCATCCTTTTTTCTTTAAGAAAGGCGATCATCCGTTAATTACTGCAGCATTCATTGCCGGGTACAATAAAGAAACTGATAAAGGAGAGATTTACCTCGCGGTCTATCGTGGCCATACCCCTATCGGTACGGGCGGTAAGTTACAATTTTGGGGTATAGATTTCACCATTTTGGATTGCGGGTTACTGTTACGCAAGAATCGTGCGTTAACGCTCCTGGATTATAACTTCCAGGATCTTACCGTATTGAATCCGAAACAAGCTATTCCTATCATGGAGTATCCTACCAAAACCGGCGTTAAGAATTTCATCGCCGCTGCAGAGGAAAGCCCGTTAGGAACATGGCATGTTAGCCTGCAATACAACGGGACCGAATGGTATCGCGATAAACATGCTCCGGAAGTTGATCCTGCTTTAAAAGAGCGTTTATTACGTGAACTTGAACGATTTGTTGCAATGGAGAAAATGAACAATGACGTTAACGACGAACAATGAAGACATCAAAGATGCATTCGTGAGCGTTGAACTTGCGGATATCTCTCTTATTGTCCGTGGCTATAAACCCGAACCTTATAAACAGGCGAGCGGTTTCAGACTCGCTCGGTCAGCAGGCCATTTAATGCCAGATGAGATGGCGCTGATTACTGGTAAAATACGTTTGGTTTTTGAACCAGGCAACGATGGAAGAATACCCGTCAACACAACGTGCGTGGTTTTCATCGATGATTATCCGTTGGTGCCTGTTGAATTGTCTACAGAACATCAGTGGGACACCTTACCGATCACCCGTGGTTCATGCCAGAACTTTTCGTCTAAGACGCCAATACTCCAAGAGATCTCTTCGTATAGCGACGGTGAACCGATACACACGTACGCACCGAAGTATTTCGACGACATCATTTTGTTCTTGTTGGATACGGATGATGTTGAAAAATACCTTCCTGAACGTACGACGTTCGTCAGCCCACGTAAACTGGAGATTGTTCGTGGTCGACCGCTGATGCTGGATCCAACCACCGAACGTCAACTCTTCACGTTGCGTAAGGAAACCTATAACGACGGTCGAGAAGTGTGGGAGTTCCGCACGGATTACCTGTTGTTAAGTTTTATATTTCCGCAGGATCCGCACGAACCCATTCAGGTTAAGCCGGGTAAATGGGGAGATGATGCATCGGATGAAGAACGCGTATCGATCGCGATGCAGTTGAAGATGATCATTCTTAGCGCGTTGCCTCGTTACGAGTGTTTACGGGATCGTATTTTCAACTACGTCGATACATCAGAAAGCGTTAGTTAATGAATAGGCTACCATGGATAACATCAGTGTTATTCGTGAGTACCGTGCCGCCATTTATGTCGGCCCAATCGTCGATGTGTTAGACCTCGCTTTACGTTCACCATTCCCTGACCCCGATGCGCGTCACCTGATGGTTGAATATGTTATTTTACAGGCCATCTTTGATTGTGGCCTGTTTTATTCTGATCAGTTAGGTTTGGCGCATTACTTCAAGCCGGAGATAACACAACTGTTACAGTTGTTGTCGAGGAAGGTGCAGACAGATGTTCGTAAATGTGTTGTAGGTCAATTAGAGCCGAATTTCTGGTATCGATATGAATTCGAATTAGAAAGCGCTACATTGGAATACAACATGCTCCGGTTGGTGATGATCCGACAAGGAGTTTAAGGAGGATCTTCCATGACGACGAAGAAGAAAGTAATGCCGAAGGCTGCGCATGGTATCTACGAATTGTGGTTATTGGATAAACACGGCTATAAGGTCTTAACTAAAGAAGAAGGACGTCATGTTAAAGCAGGACTCATGATACTACAAGGTGAGTTGTTGCTGGATAATGGCACGTTGTTTCTGAATGGAAGGAAAATTGCTGTAAAACAAGGACGTCGATATGAGATTTGTTATCCGTTGCGTCCAGGTGCGATGAAGAATGCGCTTTACGCAAGTATGCGTGCTGCGATGAAACGGGAAGGGTTGTTATGATGAGTGAGAAACTGCAAGTAAAGCTATATAAATCCGGCTATACGACAATAGAATACATTGAAGGGATTCACAGGAAGAAAGGTGCGGCGTATGTGCTGCATTATTCCAAACATCACGATACGCTATTTGCTTTTACCGTAGTAAATATGCGAAATGTGAGTAGCAGTGATATCGAACGTTGGTTAAATATCCATCCGACCGACGATCGTGTTCAATTTATCGTTACGCCGTATGCTGCGTTTTCTGGTAACGCTTATCGTTTTATTGATAGCGAAGACGGTGAATTATTTTTACGTTTGTACATCACCGATATTGCGAAGACAGGTTCGACACCGTCACTGATCGTTGATGAGACAAAGACGCAATATGGTATTCAGTTCGATTGTTTACCGGACGATCTCATTTTCAGTAATAAGCTATCAACCTCGGCCTGTATTATTGCTGCTGATTTTGCGAACGTGCTGAAAGTGTTCAAACGGCAAATACCTCCCTCGAAAACACCGAGGGAGGAAGCTGTCGTTAATCAGAAGTAGCCGGTTTGCAAACGAATAGCGCGACGTTTAGTTTGCGGATCGTTCCAGGCAGCAACGCCAGCCCACGTTTCGTTCAGGAATTCCTGATATGTGTTTTCAGCATCGGCAAAGCGATCGATGTATTCCTTGAATGCACCGACTTCTTGTCCTTGTGCTGTAACACCTCTATCGAGACGGATAACGGTTCTGTTGTAGATGTCGCTTTGTGTGGCGTATAAACAGAGTTTGTAAAAGTCGTTCCAAACCTCCATGCTGAGGTTGGTAAGTTCCGGATCGTGGGCAAGGAAACAGCGTAGGCTCAGGGGAAATTGTACCGGCGTGACGTTGTTCACCATGATGGTGTTAGGGGCGATGATATCAACGTTGGCTGTACTAAGAACGTTCATAGGACCGAACGCGTTCATCCCTTGCTGTAACGTGTTGCTTGCGGGGTTCCACCCACAAAGCTGACGTTGAAACTGGGTTTGGTTGAAAGCGCCCCATTGACCGTTATAGTTTATTCCGTAGTTGTTCACGCTACCTGAAATAATGGATAACGCGGACGTGATATAACGTCCCTGCGTGGCTTCCAACGGAATGTGGAAAACATAACAGTTAATGGTGACTTCTTCGATAGTGACACCTGCATCATCAAGGGGGATAACGGTTTGTAGTCCCCCGTAGATATCGATGTCGCCGATAACCCGTTTACGGATTACCCAATCGGTAATGATGTCTTCTACGGAACGAGGATAGCGATTACGCCAGTCGTAACGATCGATATAGCAATACTGTAGGATATCTGCCGGTATTGTACGACAGATACGATCTACACTGTAGTCAATAGCACCCATGGGTCACCCCTTTAGCAAAGAAAGATTCATTGTGCGTTAAATACATATTAAGTTAGGAGTTCACATGCAAGAGAACCAAGTACATATTTGGGCTGTTGGTGGTTGTGGTGGCGAAATCGGCTCAGCATTTGAAGGCGAAGTCGCGAAAGGATTACACAGCATGACGTATGTTGATACCAGCCGCGCTAACCTACGCGATAGCACACTGGGCGACGATCATATTTACATCTTTAAAGATGCAGCCGGTCGTGAGTTAGACGGTTCTGGTAAGAAGCGTGACGAGAACGCTGAGCTGATCTGCTCGCAAATCCCAGGTATTCTCAATAAGCATACACCAGGTAAATTTAATATCGTGGTCTTTAGTCTGAGCGGTGGTTCAGGTTCTGTTGCTGGTCCTGCGTTGGTTGCTAACCTGCTGGAACGCGGTGAACGTGTGGTGTGTTGTATCGTTGCCTCGTTCGATGATGAGCGCCAGACGATCAACGCCGATCGCACCTTCAAAGGACTGATGGCGGCTGCAGAAGGGTTGAAACGTCCAGTGATTGTTAGCTATCACATGAATGGCGAAAATGGGAAATCGGAGCAGGATGTCAACCTGGACGTGCAGGTTGTTATTAGCCAGCTTTGTGTTCTGTTTTCTGGCGAGAACCGTCGTCTTGACAGCGCCGACCTGGAAAACTTCTTAAACCATCCACGTGTTACCGGTTTGGAACCAACGATCACCGAACTGAATACGTTCATGGGATACGATTGGACGAAAGAGAACGATAGCCCGATTGCTTTCTGTACGCTTTATCCGAAAGACGCGACAAAAGTCATGGGCGTTAGCGCTATTTACAGTTGCGATGGTTTTGTGCCTGAAAGCAGCCCAATTCGTGAAGCGACGTCGTTTGTTTTAAGTACCGATCGTTTAGGGGGTATTATCAAACAGATCGCGGACGAAGCGAAACGTTACATCGAACATCGTAACGCACGTCAACAGGCACCGAAAGTTGGTGACGAAACTGTAGCGGAAGCGAAGAATAGCGGTTTCTTGCTTTTCTAATGCCGAACCAAAAAAGTTCAAGTGAATGGGAATGCGCTATGTCGCTGTTTATCTGCGAACGTTGCGGTCATGTTGATAGTACCGAACTCGCTTACGAGAATCGACAAAGTGCTGGTCAGTTCCTGTGTACGAAATGCCAAGGCCGTCAATGGCATGGCTATTTTCCATATCAGCTATATGACCCAGCAAAACACGCACATATCGTCAACCATCCTTCATTGAAATTGGATGGTTATTAAGTTCTATCGAGCCTGTCCTTCGGGGCAGGCTTTTATGCCGCGTAGGAGAAAGCATGGGAAAGTGGTGGGAGAAAATAAGAAAGCGGTTTAACGATTGGAATCAGGAACGGCAAGATCGCAAGGATATTGAAGTTATGCACGGTTATCCGGCGTATACCAACACGTACCTTACGCTCTACTACAATCGCTCAAAGAAAGAATGGACATTTGAATGGGATGATTTGTTCGCGAGCCCCAGACCTACACATTGGCCATTCCACGACTGTGTTATGGTTGTCCCTCCAGATACCAGAGCAACGGAGGATGAAATAAAGCGTGCTTGGGACGTCTTAGACGAAAGAGGTATCGGTGGTATTCGAAGAGGGAGAAAATGACGTCAGAAACTCTCCTGCTTCGTTTTACGCCGTATATTTTAACTATTCCCAGATATCGTGTGTATAAACAATGGGGACTTAGGAAAAGAGTATGACCAAGAGATTAGCCAGGATCGATTTGTACACATTAGCATCGTGGGTTTCATTACCGCTTATCGATTGTCTGAGTTTGCATCATCAACGCCAGCTTTCTCCGAAGGAAAAATTGCAATTAACCGAGTTGTTGGTGGATTTCGATCTTAATCAGAGAATGACCTGGACTCGACATGATCCTCGATATCGTCATGAATCGTTCGCAGATATTCTCGGCCCGATTTGGTACCAACCCGAATTTCGAGAAGACTTCGATGTTGTCCAGGGTATGGTAACCGAATATTTGTCTTATCATCACAATAAGCTGTTTGGTAAGAACTGGTCGGATAAACGTATTTACGGAATAGAACGTGTGTGCGATTATGCCTATATTGTTGATCTTGGCCGCGTTCCTAAACGTCAAACAAAACCAACGCCGTTAAAAGCATTTGAGTTCCAAGAAACAGAGTATTGCGTCGATCGTAAATCAGCAACCGAACACGTTGTCCGCGTACGTAATAGTAATCCTCGAGTGATGGCGATGCCGTCAATTAACATTACGATCAATATCTGCCCGTCTGGCGCGATTGTTGAACGTCCCCAGGAGCTAACAGATGAACAATTTGAATGGCTTGGGCAATTGGAAGAACTTCGATTGGCTCACGCAAAACGAAAAGCGGAACAACTCGCCAATGAGCCCGTTTATATTAAACAAGGCCTTGCCCTTAAGGAGCGATTTAAACAACGCCGCTCCGTCTTCGGTCCGGTGCAACCCGTACTATATGAGTTTGGGGTTCCCGAGTACCGGATGGATGCTGAGTCGTTGGCAACCGCTTTCTTGGATAACGGTGAAATACATCGACAAGGTGCATGTTCTTCGGGTCCTTTTAGACCGGTTCGAGTCCAGCGTCCACGCAGACATCGGCATACTAAGTCGAGAACAGGAAATGATGACGTGTCACGAGACATGGACAGATCTCATTACCGAACTTATTGAGCGGGCTGGCGATACAGAACGTATTTTCAATGAAGACGATCCGTCAATGGAAAGACATGTTGATGCTTACCATGCGGCCGCGTCAGAACTTACGAATCTCACCATGGCGCTGGAGCCTGTCTTCGGTAGTGAGTTTATTCACGTATGGGAACACATGTTGGAAGGGCCTTACAATTGGGCGTTGGAGAGTTACAATGCGGCCACCTTTGTTGCGATCTTTAGAGCAATTTCAGAGAGACGATTCTAAGCCGTCGGTTATTCCGCGCCCAAGTCAGGTTTCGATACATATTCGCACACCACAGACAGGGCGTCGGTACATCATCCCGTTATTAAACTACAGCGAATATCTGTTTTCGATGCTCGATGAGCGATTACCTTATTTCTCACCGAACGGAAATTATGATATTCATACGTTGCTTTACGACACGATTGAACTGTATCTGTACAAACGGAATATCTCTGGCCGTGATGTCGACATGCAACTTGAGTTCGTTCTTGATGAAGTTTTCATGCATGAAGACTACGGCCATGATGAGAAGTTCGATTTTCGTTGTCGTTTATCGGTGATGCGAAGCGAAGTTAACCAAATCCTTCGTACGTGGATCCCACGTGTAGAAGATTGGTGGCATTTCAATTTTACGTTAGATACGAGTATGACGTTATGGTTGGTGGTGGAATAATGCAATCAAAGCCGTCGGCATTTGTGCGTTATCGGCAGAAACCTAATTTTCTTAACGGGAAAGATGACGGCGTGCGGATATCGGTGTGCTTGGAAACCGTACTGGCGATGTTGTACCAGCATATGGACAAGTATGCTTTCTTCGACCGCATTAACGTATCGGCATATGACGTGCTTCAGTATACGACGTATGAGTATTGGTCGTTACGTATGCAGCGACCATTTCAATCGTGGTATCCGCCGGTATATGAAATGATAAGCGAAGAACTGTGTCAGGAACTGGTTAGCGTGGATCATGATGGCGAGTACTATGAAGCTATTTATAGTTATGTTGACGCGATCCAGGAAACCGTTAATCTGATATTCCCGTGCTTTGACTACTCGATGACACAGATGTTAACGGCCAGTGGGTTATTACCGAAGACCGGCGAGAACAACCTCGAGCTAGAAGGAATTCATGGATATGTTGCCTTTTTCAACATTGAATGTGGTTGATCGTGGAACAGATACCTATCGTCTGACGGTTACTATCCCTGACTGGTTACAAGCAGAGCTGAGTACCATGAATGACCCAGAAGATCCGTTGCGCATAACAACGTTGTTGGTACTGTCGTTGCGGTATCTTAATCGTCCCGTCTTGTCACGCGAGGCGTTCGAGAATGCGTATATCCTCGGATACGTTAAACGTGAGGACATGGTGTTGTTTACGAAGATGCAGCTCTGTTTCTTAAATCAGCTATGTCTGTTCAATGTCGGACGTACGACTAACGCACATCGTTACGGATGGGAGGTTGTACAAATCTATCCTACCGTTATGGTAGTATCCAGTTTTCGTCGTGCATTGTGGGACGATCCAGAAAAGACTGTGGCGTCGTTAATACATACGCCGAACAAGAGAAACACAGGATGGAAAAATACGCCACTGAGCGCCGTCGCCACGTTATAAAACGCGATGACTACTATCTTGAGCAACTGCTCGAACAGGCGGTTAACGACATCTATAGTCAGGCAGAAGACGATTACTGTTTGTCTGGGTGGGGTACCGAAGGAAGGCAGATGCTGATGAGGAATCTACTGCAAGAAATTGCAGATGTTGTCTTATCGGATATCGACGATGACTTTATCGATGAATACTGCGAGGAGAGATCGTTATCACGAAACCTTATCGTGCGTATTATCGGACGTGTTTATTATCGTGTTGTCCAGGATACGGAATTCACAAAAACGTTTTATCGTGGCGGAACACTATCATCTATCCGGGTCTGGTCAGCAACGACCTTCGGATATGAATACATTTTTAAATAAAGGATGCTATTATGCCAGCTTCTGATTTAGAAAAGATTGGCTCTGTTGTGAGTTTTGATGTGTACGCCCCAGAACTTGGGGTTAACTTCAACGGAGTAGAAATTAGCGCCGTGTACAATTATCGTACGGCTGTGCGCAACGGCCGTGATGTAGACGCCATTCACCAACAGATTTATTCCCGGCTCCCGTCTAGCGTACCGAACGATCCGACGAAATACAATTACGTCGAGGTCATCACAGCTGATGGCGAGTATGTGATTCTAGGGATTCCTTGGATTAAGGAGAGTACAATCGTCGTTACCAAGACGCTGATCTATAAACCTAGCATCGTTATTGAGGATGCGACCGACGTGACGAAAATTAATCAAATTCTTAATCAAGCAGGCTACACTAAGATTGTTGCTAACGACTTGATTAATCAGTAAACTTTTACATACGGTACTATATATTTTGAGTGGTTAGTGCCATCAGTGAAATAAGATAGGTTCGTGTTTTTATTCCTTCTTTGGCGGACCACCTCTCGTGTTACAACCTCCCTCTGATCTAGCATCATTGTGCACGAGAGAAGATCTTGTTTCACGAACATCATCGATATCTTTCTGTCAGTTATTATCCTTTTTAACCGATCTGGCTTCGGCTGGATCGGTTCTTTTTTATGCTGTCCTTCTTTTTTAACAGATATACGAGATGATGTAGACAGACTAAATAACTTTTGGAGGATTTATGGAAAATCCGTTCTTTTACGATGAAAACGGATACGGTCGTACGTTGGATATGACCAAAGAAGCGGTACAGGATTATACCCTGTTCTTAATGCGCATGCGTGGGATATCTCAGCAGGAAGCGTTGCAGTTTGTTCTTGAAACGGTTCGTCCTGGTGGAAAATACGGGATGGTTGATCCCGACTGCCTTGTATTAACACAGCGTACCGAAGGAAATCGAGAAAAAGAAGTCATCAAGTTCAGCCAATACTTCAATGATATTAAAGAAAATAATTTAATTATCACGCCGGTATGGGCTAACTGTTATCCACGTGAAACACGTTCCAGTGTGCTAAGCGACTTCGCGGTTGAAAACGGTAAGTTGCGTAAGAAACAAAAGAAACAAATGTCGATAGCGCAAGCACACGGACGTAAAGATGAAGCTGAGTTACACGATAAACGACAAACCAACACCAAGTTAGACAACAACAGTTTGTCGGGAACACAGGCATCCAAGTTTAACCCTTTTTATAATCCGATCGCGCATCCAAGTTTAACGACAACATGTCGCTGTGCTTCAGGTTCAGCCAATGCGAACAACGAACGCTTCCTTGCGGGCAATTTCCATTATTACGATTGTGATATCGCAATTGAAAACATCGTGAGCATTGTCCGCAACAGCGATCGTAAAGCCATTGAGCAGGTAATGGTAAAATACAAATTACATTACCCTACACCGGAAGAGGTTTGGGCTAACGTATCGAAATGCTTGCATCGATATACTTTCGACCCGGAGAAAGAACTGACCATCCGGGAGCTAATTACCGGTTTAACCCCACTGGAACGCGCTTGCTACATGTACAGTAATAACCTGTACTCGTTACGTGAGCTTAATCCTGAATTTGTTCGAGATTTTCTTGACTCGTTGTGTGAGCTGGCATCCGAACCTGTTGAAACGATGGAAGAGGCTAAAGCCATTATTGCTTCCATGGATAACAACACGGTCGCTTGGATTACAGCACAATGCACGGAGTTCTTGAACGGGGAAGCGATTTACGTAGCGCTAGAAAAAGGAAATGAACTTGGTTATCGTCTTACTGCAGCAACGACAAAATTAATGCTGCAACGCATCCAAAGCTACGCTGATTTGATTATGGCGTTCTGGCGTACCGAGAACCAACCGGCTGGTGTTTATGCTTTCCCATCAGCAATCCGTGAAGTAGGCGTGTTGTCTGATACCGACTCGACGGTGTTTACCTGCCAGGAGTGGGTTCAGTGGCGATTTGGAAATATGGAGATCAATCCAGTTTCGACGCGCTTAGCAAACACGCTTATCTATCTGGTTACGCAGATTACAGTCCATCTGATGGCGATGTGTTCTGGTAATATCGGTGTGGCGAAAGAGCATATGTACGTGATGGAAATGAAGAACGAATATATGTTCTTGATTCTGTCGTTAACCTCGATGGGTAAAAACTATTACGGTTACATGACCATGCGTGAAGGGGTTCCTATCAATCCACCGAAGCTGGAATTGAAAGGTCCGGTTATGCGTGATGCGTCAGCACCAAAAATGATCGTCAAACGTGTTGAACGCATGATGTGTGGTATCATGGATAAGCTGTTACGTAATGAGAAGATCAGCATTCGATTGGTTCTTGACGATATTATCTCGTTAGAAAACGAAATCGTTGAGTCCATGAAACGTGGTGATCCTGATTTCTTAACACGTGTTAAAGTGAAACCGCATGTTGCAGTAACGAAACAGTCTTACGATATGTGGGAAGAGGTGTTTGCTCAGTCGTACGGCCATTGCCAGGAACCACCCTATGTTGGGGTTCGTGTGCCGTTGGCGACGAAGAACAAAACGCTTCTTAACGATTGGATTGATTCCTGGGAGGATAAAGGGTTACAACAACGTTTCCGTGATTGGATTGTACGTAACGATAAGAAAACGATAAGCAACTTAACGATACCATTACCGGTGATCGAAGCCTCCGGGCTTCCTGATATCTTTATTCAAGGTATGGATATTCGTCGATTGATCTCTACGCTCGTTCGTTCGTATTACGCGTTAATGGAAAGTTACGGTATTTTCATCTCGAATAAAAACAATACATTGTTAGCCCAAGACATTGCAGCAAGTTATTTACCGAAGCGAGAAACCACAGAGTAACATAATCCACCACCCCATCCTCCCTTCCCTTACGGGTTGGGAGGATGCAAGGGAAGAGGGAGGTGATTATGCGCCAGCAGGAAGAATTTTTAAGAGGTCGGCAACCTGTGCAATAACTTCACGTCTTAAATCGCCGGGTAACGGAGAGGATTCCCAGTTACCTTCTTTTAGACTCCGGTCGGCAGCACGGTACAGGTCATTATCGACTTGACTGCTGAACCCGACGCTTTCAGATACGTTTTGCAATGTGACGAGTTGTTGCCATAATGACAGACAACCCAGATCCCTTGCCCATCGTGTTTGTCGAAGATCGACGGTGTAACCCATTCGGGTTGCTTGGTACTGATCTCCGTATAAACTCGGTATCTGTTTAAGCATGTCGGTATAGCTTCGTCTTCTTCGTAATAAATGATGCTGTACGGACAGAACGACTTGGCTGAATACGTTATCAAGGTCGTTAACGTAAATTGGTGATTTGAGTGGATTCTTAGCCGGAGATACCCACAAACAACGATTGCGTATAACAACATCGTTGTGTGAGTATAATGCGTTAACCAACGGAAAACTCGCAAGGAAGCTTGTAACCGGTTCTTTAACCACCCATTTACCGTCGACGTTATGACCCATGACCAAAGACCACATTCGATACTGTAGCGCTAATAAAGGTACATCAACCATAATGACCGCAAAACCTCGTCCTTCTTCAACCGGCTTTCGGTGAAGAGGAATGTAACGAAGATTTGCGTATGGGTGCGTCACGATTCTAACTGGTGACCAATTACGCCAGTTGTCAAGAACGTCACGTGAAATAAGACGACTTTCACCGGTTGCGATAATAGCTTCGTGCAATCCCGGATAGAAAGCACCGTCGAATAACTTACCCGCGTATCTTGATGTTGTCAACTTGACACGATTACCCAATTCTGGGGTAAGATCGAGAATCATGTCGTAGTAAGTTTGTACTGAGATGTCGTATCTCATAGGGAGCTGTGCGAGCAGCAACGCAAGGATGTGATCGCTCTGAACCGCGAAGGTAAAACCTTGATAGTGGTTCTGGATTGTCTGTAGGTTTCTTTGAACTTCGCGTATTAGATAGTCTTTCTGAGGGACGGGTTGTACACCCGATGATGTTCGCGGGAGGTTATTTAAAACACGAAACATACGAACTCCGTAAGAAGATGGTAAACGGATATGACATTACTCTCAATAAGAGAAGTAAAAGTTTACAGACATATCCTGATTATATGTAGAAAGAATGTTGCTTCTCGGCAGCGTTCGCCTAGGGGTTTATATCGTTCAATGTGGTTACACCAATATTGAAAAAAATTTCAGGGTTATATTACCTAGGTGAATGAGCGAGTAGAAGCTGATTCAATGACGTCATTTAATAAAGTTTAAGAAAAGAGGAATCCCAAATGGGCTTAGACGTACGTAATAACGGTAACGATAATGTAGAAATTCGTGCAGCTGAAACCCGCACCGCACAACGTGCTGATGAGGCGCTGGAAACCGCTGCAGATTTTGCCGACCGTCCTAAAGTAACTCATACGATGCGTACGATCAACCGTACACTGAGCCGTCGTATCAGCCGTAATACCGGCTCCGAGCAGGTACTGAATCTCCGTCGTCTGATGGAGAAATATCTGGAAGATACCCAGTTCAAAGACGACTTCATCTTTGTTGCGGTTGACCCGAACCAGTACAGCGTACCGTATCCGACCCTGGTTGTTATGAGCGGTGCAAAAGTTGGTGATCATAACCACTTCTTCGGTTACGTCCTGCCGCTGGTTGCTGGTCTGGCTCCGCTGCCGCGTCGTGAAGAACAAGGTCCGCATGGTAACATTCTGGTACCGCGTACCTGGGTTGATAACCTGAACGGTACGTTCATCAACGAAGTCATGGCGGCAATGTATTCAGCTATTGGCGGTAAGTCTAACGGTACTGTTCGTATCGCTGGTCTGGCTGTGGTGACCAATGAAATCACCGCTGAATCTGCGCATCTGGCAACCACCCTGCTGTCTGCTGCAGATAACGCAATCCAAACCGCGATCGAAATCCGTCTCGGTGATAAACTGGGTCTGCCGCAGTTCAACCTGGGCATGATGGCAAGCGATCAGCCAATCAGCAGCGTTCAGTACAACACCAGCGGTATGCAGGACAGCGATATTGTTGGTAACCCTGTGCGTTCTGACATCACTGTAACTATCTCTAACCGCATCCGTCAAGCGATGAGCGATTACGATAGTCAACAGCGTCTGGTCGCCACCACCGGTTACATTGACCTGACCTACAGCCCGCAGAACCCGACCTTCAACCAAGGCCCTGTTCTGGTTAACGGCTATCCGGTACCGCCGACTGTACAATACCAGCCGCGTTACGTGATGACCAGCGCTTACCCGCTGGAGCTGGATGCGTTCACACCGAACAGCTTCGTGCTGGGTCTGATTGGTACCATCGCTACGCTGAACAGCGGCATGGCATGGGCACAGTCTTTAATCAGCAACGCGGCTCGTGGTATTGGTCCGCATAACCCAGGTGCTCTGGCGATGGTGCTGGATCCTGAAGTGACTGCACCGCTGGATCTGTCTACGCAAACCAACGAGCAGATTTACAAGTTCCTGCAACAGGTTCTGTATCCGTCTCTGCTGATTTCTATCGACGTACCAGAAGAAGGTGAATATAGCTGGTTGCTGCGTATGATCCCTGCAGCTGAGAAGATCTTTACGGGCAACGTTGACGGTAAAGTTCAAGAAATCTCCGAAGGTTACAAAGCACTCTACCGTGCCTTCGATGATACCACCCTGGGTTGCTTCAGCAAGAAATATCAATACGGCCAACCGCTGGTCTACGCTACCGGTAACCGTATCCCGCTGGGTTACTACAACCACCAGGATGGTCACCGTCACGATATTCGTGATATGGACGATCTGTACATGATGAACATCACTAACCCGGATACCGTAGAAGCTTGGGAAGACAGCTTCGACCGTACCGATATGACGATGTCTCAGCGTGTTGTCGCTCGTCACGAAATCATTGATCGTGTTCTGTCTGGTAGCTGGGAACAAACCGGCTGGGCAATGCGTTACGACTTCGATCCGTTAGCACTGCAGGCGCTGATCGAAGCCGCCGCTGATGCTGGCTTCACCATCCGTCCTGAGAACATCCAGCACCTGGCAGGTACCGCTGTTCGTGGTAACATGGCAGCACGTGCTCGTGGTCTGGGTAACATCTCCGGTAACATCTACGCACGTAGCGATCGCCCGAATGTTGGCGGTAACAACATGGGTGGGGCATTCAACCTGTTCTAATGGAAGAACGTTCGATGTAATCTGACGGGAGGGAGGGCAACCTCCCTCCCTTATACGTCCTAACGTTCTTTTTCATTTGTAGGAGATACCCCATGGCCATCATGCTCGATATCGTGAGTTTCGATAGACAGCTCGCAGAACTTCCCTTTACGCCGATTTTGTTGAATGATTACGATACAAAAGTCGTCGAAGAGAAGAAGAAATTAAACAGTTTTATCACCCGTGTTTACTCCAGCGATACGTTGGATATCACACCACAATGTGGTTGTGGTTTCTACAATCGTGGTGAGCTGCTCGGCACGGTGTGTCCAAACTGTAAAACGGTTGTAACCTACCCAGCAGAACAAGAGATTCGTTCGACGGTGTGGGCGCGTGTTCCTGAAGGAATCGATGCGTTCATTAACCCGTTGGTCCATCTCGTGCTGGCAAGCGAGTTGAATATCAAAAGCTTTGAAACGATGACGTGGCTCATTGATGCCAGTTACCGTCCAAATGTAAAACGACCCATCGAACTCAAGAACTATCTGGAGCAGCAATTCGATGTATTCGGGATACGACGTGGTGTAAATAGCTTTATACAGAACTTCGATCGCATCATGGAGATCTTGTATAAAGGACCTACGTTACGTGGACCGAAGAACACGGAGAAAGTTGACACACTACGAGAATTCATCCGTATCCATCGTGATAAGTTCTTCAGCCAGTATATCAGCTTTCCTGCAGCCATGATGTTCGTTATCGAGAATACGCCAACCGGTCGTTATGCGGATAGCAAAATGGAAGGTGCGATCGATGCTATCGGTACACTGAATAGTATCTATCATCCAACAACACCTTTGAGCGCCAGAAAGAAAGAAAACTGGATGGCGAAAGTGCAATTGAAGCTGCTGCAATACCACGCGGCGATTTTTGATGAATTCATCGGTAAGAAGAAAGGTATTACACGTAAAAACATATTAGGTACATTACATCCATTCACCACGCGTACCGTAATCAGTTCGATAACAGCGAACCATCGTTATTATCATCTGCATTTCCCATACGCACCATTTACTTTAACCAATAAAGAACATATCCAATCCAAGTTATTCCATCGTGGTTATTCACCAAGAGCAGCGCGTGCGTTCGTTGCGGAACATGTCCGTAATTATCATCCGATGATGAGCGAGCTGCATGATGAGCTTATTGCTGATACACCGTTCGATGGGATTGTGTGTGGCTTTGTTCGAAACCCATCACTTGACCGAAGCAGTAACCAATGTCTTGAAATCACCAAGGTTAAACGCGATCCGCAGGATAACACCATCGGGTTAAGCGTGATGATCTTGAAAGGGTCATTAGGCCCAGTGACTCAGTAATGTTGTCACGCAGAACTCTCTAATGCGGGAACCTACTTAGAGCCTTGTCCACCAACCACGCCTGGGAACAGAGTGTGGGGCTGAACTAATCATTCAGGTATGGTAAAAGCGGCAAGGATTGGGGAATCCGCAGCGAAGTCTCCAGAACGGAGATGCGCTCAACGACTATCGCTTACGGGCGTTAGGGCCAAGCGGCGTGGGAAACCACCGGTCATCTGACCGCCGAAATGGGAGCCCCGACCAGATAATGCTGAGGGTGAAAGATATAGTCTCTTCTTACGTGAAAGACGTAAGCTGCACGTATGTGCGGGTATGGCGTAGCGAACCATACTGAAGATTTAGATAATGCAGATTTCAGTTTCTTCAATTAAATCAATAACTTACGTTGATTTATTGATACTGTCGGGATCTGGTTTCTGGTAACAGGAACGTAGTTAAAACTCTCTAATTGACGGGAAGTTTCTGTAATCGGACTACACACCAACTCATCGTGGTGACACAGATGAGGGCCAGCGTAATGAACTGGGTATGGTAAAAGAGGTAGGACGGGAATAATCCGCAGCGAAGCATCTCAACAAGAACGTTCATCTGTTTAGGAATCCACGAATGTTCGTTAAGATGTGTGCTCACAGACTATCGAAAGACGCGATGTCGAGTAGAGTAGGCTCTGTTAAACACAGACCAAAACGGGAGACTCCTCGCAACGAGGATGAAGATATAGTCGATAACAGCGACGGGGATGCTTAATCATAGGCCCTGCCTTCCGAAAGGAAGAGCTTGGATTCCGTGAATTGCTGGGAAGGGCTAAGGCCGCTACGCCTCGTAAGAGGAACCGATAAGGTAGAAACAAGGTAGCGGATGTACGTGGCTTCAATGACAATCCCTTCGGGGACGCCTACCGTACATGACAATGTTCGATCAGCAGCGAAGCTCCGTTCAGGAGAACGTTCAACGAATACGTGGTCTCAAGCGAGATCCAGCGCGGAAGTCCTACGTTCCATTTGGAATATGGATAAGATGTATTCTGGACATTCCGGTAACACCGGAAGCTGCAGGTAAAGCTGCGGGTATGAGGTAGCGACTCATGCTGAACACTACGATGAACAACCATATCGTCCCAGACATTTGGACTGCGAAACATTTCGGGCGTTTTCGACCCGAACTCGGTATGATGGATAATAACGTACCTTTTAAGGTATCTAAGAAATGTGAACACCAGTCACCGGTTATTTCTACCATTGACTGTTGGTTCAACGAATTCGTGGAGGGCGATGACGTAGAACCGTATCTTGACGAAATAGAAGCAACTAACAACCATTGCTAAAGGAGGACGCCTGTAATGGCGCAAATATTTACAGGTGGACGAGACAGTTATCGTGCACTGAGGTTCGGAGAAATGTCCTCCGGTCTCGATAAAAGCTTTATGGAGTACGGCCACAAGCTGATGAATAGCCTCGGCGGCGCAAGCGAACACGTAAAGCATTTTTACGCTGAATCGTTAGCGACGTTCGATGCATTCAATCAGATAAACTATGCTGAACTCCGTAAGACACTGTTGAGACAATCGGAGAACATCTTCCATGACGACGTGGTTATGCCATGCAACACCGTGGAAGACTTCCGTGCTGCAAACGGCATATCTCGACAACTGATCATGGCGTGCCCTGAATTACGTACGAAGGCGCAGCGTCAGCAGATCGAGGGGTATGCTGAATGTTACACCGATCCGTTCGGCACGTTCAGTAATGAACTGCACCCGGACTACATGCGTGTAACAGACGGTGTGTTGATAACCGATCCTAAAACAGATGAAACGTGGAGTATTTCCTACGAGTTTGATGATCATGAACTCGACCTACCAGAACTGAGTATCGATGATAAAGCAATTACATTAACCAACTGGGACATGGCACGTATCCTACTGCAAGTTCCTGATGGCGAAGATTTCACCAATATCGCCGGTGGTAAATTAGGTTAATCCATTTAATGGCTACCCTCCCCGCCTTATGCGGGGAGGGTTTATGCCGCATGCAATCTTAAAATTGAAAACGAGGACAATCATGAGTGTAAAACGTACTTCTCCAGGCTATCGTCGCATTGCGAGCCTAGCAACCCAGGAGGATATTATCTATCGTATCGAACACGATAAATTAGAATTTACCATGAACGACGCAGCCAATATCTGCGGTCGTTTAAACATTGAACGTGATAGCAATAACGCGATGTATGTTGCTGCATTGTATTTTAATGGGCGGTTGATTGAAACGAGTTTCAGCGTTGATCGCTTTGAGGATACCAGTAGCAGAGTGAAGACACTGATGGCGAATATGTTCATCCGTACGTATTTACGTACACGTATTTCACGTTACGTTGGAAACGGTTTATCGGAAACAGAAGAGCACGGCCTGCGTCGCGGACTTTATAAATTGCTTTTAGAATTGCTGCCTACGCGGTACGGTATTACGGTTCCTGATGTGGATGATGCGTACTGGCGAGATACGTTGGATTGGATGCTGTATCAGATTTCCGAGACGACCTCCGACCTTCGCTATACCCGAAGCCTAAAAGGAGGAAGCTATGCCGTATACCGCAGCCTTCGCTATAATGAACAGCAACATAAGGCGATGATCGTCACACGTCTTGTCTTCACGGTGAAAAGCGGATTAGGCGATACAGCTAACAACGAACCTTTCTCTGTGAAAAGCCAGTATACGACTCACCTCATCGAACCCGTCGATTGTGTTACTGACGATCATACGCTTGATCGCTACGCACGACAGATCTGGCAGACGCTAACGTTACCGCATATGGACATCGGTCTTCAGTCGTATACACATCGTGATAGGAGAACACGTTAATCCAAGATTTTTCACGGCTATATTACTTAGGTGATGTACAACATCAATCGACTGTATAAGGCATATCACATTGTCCTTATATTGGAAATTAAATCCTAACGAAATCCGAGGATAGTAAAATGACTTTAGCACAAGAAACCCAAATTCTGTTCATCCTGTCTCTCATCCTGGGCGCAGGTCTTATCATTTATTTAGCAGTAGCAGGTATGCGGTTACGCGAAGATGATAAACTTTATCAGATGACCGCCAACTGGTTATTACGTCGTATCAACAAAGACTACGACAACAGCTACTGTGAATTACTCGACAATCTGTCCAAAGACTGGACTCGCGCTTACGCTTACCCTGTTCGCCGTATGGCGCAGCTGAGCAAGAAGTGGTTCAAAGCCAATCCGCGCACGACAATCAAACTCAACGGTATGGAACAAGCAAAGGTAATGACTTGGTTGCTTAACTTCGAACAGTATCCTGAAAATTGGAAAGTGGCCAAGATTCGTACAAACCGTTCCCTGGATGAAGTTATTCGTTTAGCGGCAGAGTTGCGAGGCCGTAATGTTAACGATGTTATCGCAGCATTGGTTTAAGTACATCTGTGGTCTCTCCCTACCTTCGGGTGGGGAGGGGCTGCCCACTCTTTTTATTTTTGTAACTTTCTACGAATTTCCACCACTCTATGAAATGAAAAGCTTGGGGAGAACAGAATGATCCATTTTGATGGTAATAGCAGCCAGCATTTTTCCTTTGAGGTCGAACACACGAACGAAACCTTAGTCGGACGTTTCGGCGATGGTAACACACCGTTGTTTACCTACACGTACATGCTCAATAATGAACAACCAATGCGAATTAACGCGACCAACTTCATGGCGGCGTTATGGGTGATCTACGGACTTAAAGTCGCCAACAGTAAATCGTACGCCTACAATAACTTTTTTCATGCTTGGTGGCAGCTTGAGTGCTATAATCGCTTAAAGATTCCCGCGCCTAAACATCCGACGGAGTTGTCCGATATTGTTTATTTGGACTGTGGGTATATCGATATGCATACGCGAACATTTTACGCACCGCGCACCAATGTATCCGTGCCCGTCGAACTGGAGTTAGGGCATATGCCTAACTACGATAGATTGGTTGGAATGAATTACGCTTAAAGAGGAGTTCCTCATGGCATCGAATCCGTTACCTGGGCTGTCGAGCTTTTTAACCGCGTCGGGAAAAAAGCTGGATGGGTTAATGACCAATTTCGCAATATCGAATTATTCCCAATCGTATTGCTATCAAGGTTCCATCGTTTCACTACCGTACCTCATTGCAACGTCGCAGTATAGCGCACCCAAATTGGAAGATGCGACATACCGGATGTTGTATGATTATTTAATGCGTTATTACGATCGCGTGGAATTGAAAGTCCGTGTCAAGTATATCGATCCGACGACGGAACGTGTCGATCTCCAGATTGGCGGGATTGTCACAGAGAAAGGTATATCGTACGATTTGGGTGGTGTTCTGCGATCCGAGCGTGGTAATTTTATCAAGTGGCAGGAGGAAGTAAATGAAGGCGCGCCAAACTAACAGCAACGTTAGCGAAGGAACGGATTTATTGGGATATCCGGCTGGGGTGGTGGTTGTAAATGAGGAAGAACGCATTCGCCGTGCTCAGGATCCGTCCATCCCGAAAACAAGACCGGACATGTGGCAGGAGCTGGTAGACAACAGCGAGCTTCTACGAAAAGGTTTACAGGAGATGACGCGTCCCAACATCCTGCCTGAGTCGCTGTTTGTTAAACATTTCTTGTATCCGTTCGCAGGAATGTTTTCTCAGGATCCTGAATACGCGGAGATGCTGAGTAACAGTACCATTGTTCATGATTGGTGTAAGATAGCAGGCCAACCACATCGTGCGGTTAACATCGTTGCTGACGGGAATAACAGCAAGGTTCTGTTTACGGTACCAGCTATCTTTATCAGGACGCGTTCATACATCAATCGTGACCCCAACACATGTTTCCTCGCGATGGTGGACAAAGCACGCCGACAGTATAACTTCAATCCTGAAAGCGCTAAAGCTTACGTCGACCATCAGCTTGATCGCTTTGCCCCGAATGAAAGCAAAGACCATGTTGTTGCTGATTACGTGCAATGGCTTCGGATTTTTGACCATTATAACGTACCCCTTTACGACGTTCGTGATGGTTCACGTCGTACGGTAAAAGAGCGTGGGTTATTAAATGGATTGAATCTAGCCAGAACCTCTTCAACAACAGCGTCGGCGAGCAGTAGAAACGTGTCGTCTACGACGGGGACTATTAGCAGTAGCAATTTAGAGGAATTCTGATGCGAGACTTCAGTCGAAATAAAACGCCTGGGGTATTACGTGGAATCAACTTGTCGGATATTCACTTTATCCATCGTCAAACACCGACAGTAAACCTGATTAGCCAACTGCGTTATTACATTACAAAAGAAGATCCTGCGCTGCTTGATGTGATTACGTTCAGTGGTGATGTCTTCGATCGTATTACGACATTTGTGACGAGTGACGTGGTTGCTGTTCGTGCCTGGGGTACCTGGTTGTTACGGTATGCAAGAAAACACGATATTACGTTGATCTTTCTTGAGGGTACCAATTTACACGACCAGAAGCAAAGCCAATGGTTCGTTGAACAGAACGAGGTCATGGAGATAGGAGCGAAAGTTCGTTATTACGATGATCTCTGCATGGTTGATGAAGACTTTGGTTTAAAAGTGCTCTATCTTCCAGATAACTACAGCCACGATCCGGATGTGACTCTGTCGGCCGTGAACCGACTTATTGATGAGAAGGGATCTCCGGACTTCATTCTGATGCACGGCGCGTTTGAATATCAGCTTCCACCAGAAGCGTTAAAAGCAACATGTGTTCATAGCAGCGATGCGTATAACGCAATGGTAGAGAAGACCCAAGGGTGGGTTGTGAGCGGGCATATCCACTTACAATCCCAGAAAGGACGCATCATGGTTGGTGGTTCGTTTGGTCGCTTGGCGCACGGTGAAGAAGGTCCGAAAGGATACCTCCGTTATATGTTAACGGAAACGTTTAACGACCAGTGGGAATTTGTTGAGAACAAGAAAGCAGATGTCTATAAGACGATAAAACTGCACGGTCTTGTTGGAGATGAAATCATTCGTGTGTTGGAACGGGAATTGGCTCCATTGAAGAAGGGTGATCATATCCGAATACGCTGCGATAAGGAAGACGATGCGGCGAAAACGTTTCGTTCTATCCCTTCTTTGTATCCAGGCTTTGTCTGGTCAATTAAAACGGACGCCAAGAACAACCAGTCGCTATTAAAGAACAGTTTTGTCAATAACGTTATCGAGAAAGGTGGGGACTTGACAAAGGACAACGTTAAGCGTTTGTTGGTCGAACGCATTCGTAATAAATACCCGAACGTTGATGCCTTAAAGGTTTCTGCTTGGCTTGATACGTTGCCATGATAAGAAGGAGTTGTGGGGTATGAGTGATATGTACGCCCGCACGTTAGGTGATTATCCTTTATCGGTAGGGACGTCAGCAACATTATCAGCAGTACAACAGCAGCCAGAAACACCGATGGATTGGTTGTTCAACCTGCGTACTTTAGCACGCAATTTCGTTGAAAGCTTTGAAGACGTTGAACAACATAAATTACCGTTATCGATGATAACAGGGGATTTTCAAAACGAGTTACTGCAGCTAAGGCAGTTGGTGAATGAACTCGTTCCTCATATTCGCTTGCGGATATATGCGCCAACCTATGCGTCAATAAAGCGTGTTTATCCGCACGCTATACATAAGGAGCCACACACCGAAAAACAAAAAGGACTCGCTACACTTTATCGTGGGTTGATGGCGTCTGTAGATCGACTCCCTAATATCGAATCGATGGATTGTAAATTACCCACGATAACCAAGACATCGTATATCACCACGCACTATATTTCTGACTTGTTGGCAAGAACCGGTTTTGGTGAACTTATTTTGGTAGAAAGCCATACCGGAACCTTGAAACGAAAACATCAGTGGTCGACCAAACTTACTGGTGGGGATCGTCCAGAGGTTGCAAACCTTCCATTTACAAAGATGACCTTGGGGACGTTCGGTGACCAAGCCGTACAGTTCAACAGCGGACCGGTGAAAATAAAAAGGATGCTGTTAGATCTTGCGAAACAGAGTCAGTGGAATCCATTAACAACGGAAGACCGTACACGCTTTGGCGTCAACCAGTTACGTGACCCCTTTGCAAAACGTTTTCTGTTGGACATGTTCCGCTGAGGCTGTAATTTTTAACTAATATTGACTATCATCTGAACCAGAAATTGATTCACACTACGTAACGAGGCTGAAAATGAGCAATTGGAATTCGGGCAGTAAACCACAAGGAAACATTATTCCTACAGCGTATGACGACAACAACTGGAAACTGTGGGCGGACGAAAAGGTTGAGGGCGGTAATTCAATCCCCTCATTGAAAATTAGCGTTGCTAAGAATCAACCGCGTATCACGGTTTACACTGGTCGTAAAGACCAGCAGGGTCGCGCTGAAAGCATTTGGGCACGCATGAGCTCATACGCGTTCTATAACCTGCTTGCGATCCTCGAGCAGGTTGCTAAGGGTAAACCAGGCCAACGCTTTGCGATGAAGAACGAAAAGGTTATCGACGATCGCAATAACCCAGGTAAGAAGAAACAGATTACCGAAAGTACAACATGGGTTGGTAAGAACGATGATGGTTCGGTATATATCGCTGTAACCGCGTACCAAAAACCGAACATCCAATTCGTATTCAAGCCACCGCGTTTCCACGCTCTGGTTGATGAGTCTGGTCAACCTTTACAGATCGGGGTTGTTTCTCCGCTTTGTGCATTGGAATTTGTACGTATTCATCGCGCGGTGTTGCCGAGCATCCTCGCAACCAACTTCGACGGTGAAAGCCGTAGCGTAAGTAATGGTGGCAACAATAGTTACAACCGTAACAATAACAACGGCGGCGGTAACCGTAATGCTGGTAACGGCCAGTACAACGGTAACTCTAACGCATCAAGTTCGGCTTCAGCGGCCCCTGATACCCGTTGGGATGCGCCAAGCGCAAATGACGACGATGATCCGTCCGTAGCCTTTGATGGCTTAGCGTTCTAATCATGCTTTAGCATCGCATTCTGAGTCTTCGATTCAGAAGGTAACGCGAATATTTTCCGTTAGTGCAAGGTGTCTCGCTTCGGCGGGATGCCTTGCATGCTGAGCGATAACTCAGCCGGAATCCAAAATTATTCACGCTTATATTACCTTTGTGGTAGACGTCACAGAAGACGTTTTAACAGGGAACCGCGAAAAGAGGTTGTTATGCACATAGTGCCCGTCATTACGACGCAAGGAAAAGAAAAGCTGGATCACTACCTCATCAAACACCGTGATGGACGTACTGTGGAATTTTCAGGTCAGGGTTATATCAAGATCGATGGGGATATGGCTAGTAATCAGATGCGAGAGATTAACAAGTATCTCGCCTGGATAGAACAAAAGAACCCACGTCGAATCGACGACATCTTCGAAGGGTTCGTTAAAGCACGTGAAGCGATGGATAACTACATTGCTCCACAGCAACAAATGGAGGAGTTGAGTCGCGCTGTTGGTGAAATTTACAAATCGGTTGTGTATGAAGAGATTCTGGCATTGTGTAATACCCCAGGTTGGGTAAAATTACCGCCGGACATGAAAACAACATTAGGTGAGGATGACATACCTGAGAAAACCTATTTACGAAACGATTACGTTGAGTTAACGGCGTTAGCGATCTACGTCCGTCTGATGGTGCCGATTTGGGCAGAGTTTCTGATTGACGCAGGGAAAACGTACGGGACAGTCCGTAAAGAAGAAGTGGCTATGTCGTTGATGTATAAAACACGCATTCATGATATCGCTGCTTACGACCGACTGGAAGACTATATCCGTGCACAGACGGGTGATAAAAAGATCACGCTGTCGATGACCGTGGATTACATGTCGACGGAGAAAGTGCCTGGCTGGTTGCGTTCACAAGCTATCGTCCGCCGTCTCGCCGTACGCGACTTGGACCAAGCTGTACAACCTGTCGTTAAAGATGGGGTGTTAGTGAGTTGTACGCATCTGGTAACGTTAATCTTTAGCTATGTGAATAACCTTTGTACGGAACGACGTTTCAGTGGACCGATTCGCGAGAAAACGCCGCGAGGGAATGCGCAAGATGAAGACAGTCAAGGCGTGATTGATGCGCTGATGGTGAAAGATAAACGTTCACCGCGTGTACTCATTCTTGATATCGCGTATCTTACCCAGATGGAACGTGTGTTGCACGACGTCGACGAAACGGCACCTTACGGTAAAGTTGAAGACATGTATGCGCGTATCGCAAAACGTTACGACGGATACACGTACGCTAAACATGATGACACCGTTGAGTTAAAACCAATCAACCGCGGATGCCGAGCACTGGCGCAATGGTTGCTTGATAGCCATCTTCCGGCGAGAAGTCTGGCACCGATTGAAGCCGTGCATCAGGCAAAAGCGTTAGCGATCGCAGCGTGCTTATTAGACCATTGGGGTTTTCCTCAACTGGCAGCGCTGACCGTAGGTATCCAGGTTAAACGTGACGATGTTTATCAGATTATCCACCAATTAAAACCACAGGAGATCATTACTGTCAATAAATTGTATCCACACGCCATGTATGAAGATGAACGTACAACTTTACCGGTTGTCGGTATTAACATGGTGGCCGATGCGTTTTGTGAATGGGACTGGGATGTTTCAGCAGCAGGCCCGGAAATCCTTGAGAAAGTCCCAGCTGACCGTAAAGGATTGATGCTTTGTCCAGCAGATATCCGTCAGCAGCTTGTGCAATTAGTTGTTCGATTAAATGAACACGTAGTAAATTTAAGAGGAAAAAAATAAAATGATCCCGATGAATGTTCGTGAAATACTGATGGTTGAAACCGCACCGTACAACAACGTACAACGTCGTCCACTACGATTCCACGCAGATAGCATGCGTAGCATCGAAGACTTCATTAACACGACGCGGTTCGGTACGGCAACAACACCATCAGCAATCAACAAGCTTGCAACCGGTTTGTTGCAGCAGTCTGCAGAACCTGAGGGGGTTTCGGAGATTGCGAATGGTTGGGGCACACGCCGTTTCCATTTCATGATGGCTGTGGAAGAATCCCTGGCCCTCGCACCAGGAACCAAGCGAGTCCATTACATTTCTGGATACACCGACCATTCTGTAAGCCTCGATGCGTTTACAACGCGTGCTATCGATCTGCCGAACGAACTGGTGTTCTTCTTCACGAACGTAATCCAGGTAACCGAAACAACCACGACGGATATGTTCGGTAAGCAAATCGTTCGTGCAACCCCGATGGATGCAACGAACCTGTTGACCGGTGCATACGACCCTGTTAATCGCGATGTTCAGTTCAGTACGCGTGTTCAGGATACGCTGACTTATGCATCAACAGCACGTTGGGTGGGCAATGGTGGTTTTGATAATCAGTTCATGGACCCAGCCATGCAGAACGTGATGCAGCAGTTCGATCCCGCCTACGCTGATGTGGTTCATCGTACATCCTATCCGCCGCAGCCGGAACCGGTTTTCCGTGGCGTGGAAGCAGCAATGTGTTTCGCAACGGAGAAAGTCAAACCCGCTAGTGCCGATACGAACATCCCAACCATCTATCTGAGAAAAGCCTTCGATAATGTTGGGGCTATTCGTCAGACGTACGAAAGCGGGTCTCATCCAGGTAGCGCAGAGAACGAGGATATTTACGTAGAAGCTGCTCAAGTTGTTCGTGAAGAACCGCTGGTTGCACATCCGGTATTCGGTGCGATTATGCGTGATGAAGGATTCGCTTTCAGCGGTAGCCTGAGTTGGGCGGACATGAAACGGATGTTCGGTGAACATATCCGTGACGTCTTAACGTTATTCCCGTATGTGGAAGCTCGTCGTGGTACATCAGCAACCACCGAGTTTGGTTGGATGCCGACTGATAGCCAGAGCTGGGACGTGATCGATTATCCAACGCTGTATTGTTCATCGCTTGCTACAATGATGCCTGCTGCGATGACGTATCGCATGTTGGAGTCGTTCCGTTTCATTGCTGACAACCACGGTCACCCAGAACTCGGTATCATGCCTGGTCAGTGGGCGGTTGCGGTTACCGACGCAGTACCGTTCATTAAAGGATACGATTGTAACCGTGCTGCCGAACAAATGCGTTCTGACATGATTACCAATATCCTACCCTCCATGTTGGGCAACAACCCGAATGCGGTTATGGTGAGTGGCGCGATTAACCTGTTCCTGGATAGCCAGTTCAAGATCAGCGTTGACGGCTCTGCGCCGATTCCGTACACCATGCCGAACATCAACCCATCTGCATACAGCCCGCTGCTCAACCGTAGTCAGCAGGAGGTTTACAAGCTGAGTGTTGATTTGTTTAACCTGGTGGATGCGGTAACTACCAAAGGCAACTTCTAATCCATAGGTCCCCTGTTGTGGGGGACCGTTGACGTAAAAGAAAAGGAAACGCAATATGTCGAAGCTTATTGAAGCTTATCGCAAAGCGCTGCAAAGCGTTAACTATTTTGAGAATGACGCCCACGAATTAGAATATCGTTTTACGGATGGGGATGGTAAAGTTGTTGCAGTTGCCGCTACCGTGGAAAGCATGCCGTTGCTGATGCCGGTTTCCGAAGTTCGTACCGGAAACCAGCTGGCTGAACGCGTGCTGTTCCATCCGCTAAGTGAAGACGTGATGAACGGCGAATCGGAAGTACTTCAGTTCCTGCGTCGTGCGATGGTTGTTCGTTTTAACGCCACGCTATGCTCCATGCTGATTTGGATGGTTGAAACCGCAATCAATCCTAAAGAAGCAAAACGTTTCGGGCCGAAGCAAAAAGAGTTCTTCAACATCCTTGCAGACGCCAGCGATAAAACATTAACGACCCTGGGCAAACTGGTCACCGTTTGGCTGAAACGTGACACGCCGTATACGCTGTCCAAAATTTATCTTCGTCGTACTGGTGCAACCTACATGGGTAAGAAGATGACCCGTGTTGCGGTCGTTACTTTCCCGTTCATGGAAGAAGAACATATCAGCACGAAAGATAAGAAAACGTACTGGTGTGGTGTTGAGATTTCCAAGAAAGATCTTAACATGCTGAGAAACCTGGTCGAGTACGTTATCCCGCATGCGGGTGAAGTAAGCGAAACGTACAACGCTGGGTCAAGCGATCCTCATGCTCCGTATTTCGATTGTCTTATTCACAGCTTCGCTAAGCTGATGGAACCGCTGAACAACCTCATCAAACTGTTTGGTGATAAGTACGACGGTAAAGAGAACGGTTACTGTGATGTTACCTGGGTCGAGGATTTTGAACCGATTAACCAACATCGTGGTCAGATTCCGCCAGCGAAATACAACATGGGTGTAACGCTGAACAGTCGTCCGCAGCCGACGGTTAAGCCAAACCCATCAGCAGCTGCACATGAAGGTATGCAACCGCGTCCTGCTTCAACAGGCAGTGTGATCGATAACCTGTTAGGTAAAACCGCACCCGTCCAACCTAATCAGTGGGAAAGCGGCGGTAACCAACCGGCAGGTAATAGCACGTTTGATGCGTTGATGAACCGTGTTGCGGAACGTAACGGTACGATGTTCAATAATGCTGCTTGGCCAGGCATGGGCATGCAACCGGCTGGATGGGGGATGCCGCCAGCACCGCAGTCGCCAAACGGTTTACGTCGTCGTGCTGAGATGGAACGTAACAACATCCTGAGCGCGTGGACAGGACGTACTGTAAATCGTTTCTGATGTATTAAGTCATCGAACGACGGCATAAATGCCCTCCCTACGCTTTACGCTGTGGGAGGGTTATCTTAAGCGCTGTAGTGGATTGTGCGGTACTGTTGTTTTAATGTGTTGATTGCGCTTGTATCGACAATCTTCATGGTTAGAACATCGGCGGTGTATTCCGTAGGGTCACGATAACCATTGAGTCTCATGGTTATCCAGTGCATTGGTTCACTGCCCTCACCGAGCAGAACACGACACAATCCATAAAAGTTACCATCGAATTCGTAGGCGCGTTCGGGTGGTATGTCTATCGTAGAGACCAGTCCGGCATTTTTGAAATATTCCAGATGCATCTCAACAACGTTCCTGAAATCAAGATCGTGGATGAGGTCATCGGGGTTTGTCTTAAGAAAGTCGTTCAGGGGCGTGTTAGACATGACGTACCTCAATTCGATAATAGGAAGTCCTATGCATTATAAAGAAAAACCTCTTTATGAATCTGTGAAGCAGGCAATCGCTGAAGGTAAAATCATTCCCATTAAACAGGAGTATACTGGCGTAGGGACTGGACTTAACGGGCTACTGCATTATAACTCAGCACAGCGCGCTGCGATGTTTGGTGGACATCTTAGCCAAGCGTTGGTTATCAAAGATGCGAAACCGTCCCGACTGACGACGGGGATCGAATACCAGTACGGACAGAACACTTGGTCAGTAGAGTTTCCAGTCGAATCTCGCATCATAGATATCATCCCACGTTTCCAACCGGGGCATACAGCAAACAGCATCAAAACAAACACGATGCATTACGTGCTGTATGAAAACCAAGAGGATGGTAACCGTCACGAGCTACGCTTGCTTGAAGTGCCTGAGCATCACATCATGCATCAGCAGTACGGTTTCCGTTTTCGACCAACCAACTTGTTCCATTCCCTTCGTCGAGGCCAGATCGTACCGCGATATTCTCGTTTGATGGAAAGCCCAGCGATCAATCAAGAAACACGCGAGTGGGGTTACGGTCGCGATTGCAAAGTGTGTTTCGGTAGCTTCTATCAGTGTATCGAGGATGGTGGTGTTGCCCGTCGTGGTGTATTGAAGCATTTCACCAGTACCGGCATTGAGAAGCGAACGATCACATCAGGTAAATCACGATACCCGATCAATCTCTACGGTGATGACGAAGTATACCAAGCGATACCCGAGAACGGTGAGCGTATTCGTAAGGATGGGTTACTTGCAGCAACACGCGAAATCGATCCTATCCTCAGCGTTGTTGACATGATGACATGTAATCTTCAGCGCGTGGATTATGTTTACGATGATCTCACTTACGCTGAACCGAATGCGCGTGTAACGGATATCGATGTTGTCAGCGATCGACATCGTCGTTCTGGACGGCAAGCCCGCGAGCGTGCGATTATGATGGAAGAGAAGATGCGTCCTCCGTATCGTCAATTCCTGAAATACGAGAACGCAATCGGTCTGCTTTACACCCGAATTCAGGATGCTGTTCGTAAGTACGAACGTGAACGCGTTGGTACGCCGATACGTCATCATCAAACGGTGATGTGGTGGTTGAACCTGGCTGATGCTGAACATGGTATTGATATCCGCAATCCCAACGGACAGCTACGTCATGTGCTACCGACCCGCGATTACCGTAAAGAGAATCTCGATGATTGGCGTGTGACCATCACGTACACGTACGACGTTGTTCCAGGTATCGGGTTTAAATTCACCGGTATGGCGGGTGATAAATTCGTTGTAACCGACATCATGGAAGACGATGAAATGCCGGTTGACCAATGGGGTAACGTTGCGGACTTTATGTTCGACGATAGCACGGTAATCAAAAGGATGAGTTTGAGTCGTGTTAATGCGCCATACATCAACGGTGTTGGTGACCAGATTATGCGTGAACTGAAACCCGTGATGGATGCAGGCGATCTGGAGACCGCTTGGAACACACTGATGCGCTACTACTATATCGTCAGTCCTGAGTTCGTGGAACAGGTTGTTGAAAAATACTGTATCACGGATGAGGATAAATGGGATCATTTACGGTACGTACAACGCCACGGTACGGAAGTTTATATCCCGACGGACAGTATCGCAGCCGGTTCAGAACGTATGGAGAATCTGATTCGTGAGTTCCCGTTGAAGAAAGGTCCTGTACGGTATCGTGGGCGTTCTGGGCAGTGGCGGACAACCAAGAACGATATTGCGATCGGTGACACGTACATCATGATGTTGGAGAAGACGGCGAACGATTGGTCTGCGGTGGGCATCCCTAAACTGCAAGCGCATGGGTTACCGTCGAAACTCAGTAATAGCGATAAATACAGTTCTCCGGGTAAAGAGCAACCAACGCGTTACTGTGGTGAATCTGAACATCGCGAAGTTACCGCCTTTGCTGGCGGATGGTTCGCAAGCGTCTTTATGGATTATGCGAACAATCCAAAACAGGTGGATAGCATCACTGAAAGCATCTATGCGACCGATAAGCCGTCAGCGATTCCTATTGCAACCAACTTCGAGAAGTATCCCATTGGCGGCAACCGTGCGTTGAGGATTCTGTATCATCAACTGAACGTTGCTGGCGGACAAATCATCGACGCAGATGACTGCGAAAGCTAACGAGGTATACGATGGATCATTCGGATAGCGTGATAGCAATGATTACACCACATCTGTTGCGCAACCTTCCAGCACCGAACGTCAAAACGAAGAATCATAACCGTCTGCTTGGATTATATCGAGACTGGCGGGATTCTGAAGGATTGACACGGATCGCGAACATCGATGCGGCTTATGATGCATTTCGTGACGAACACGATGAAAACGGCAATCTTAAGCCCATTGCAGCGCAGTTACGTAAAGATGTCGACAATGATGAAGTTCGCGATCTCCGCATCTGCGAAGAGGTTGCTACGAAGACCGCTCGGGGGTTAATGTTGCTGGAACTCTTCGGTGAACAAGGCCGTACCGAATTGCAGTCTGAACTTATCGCTTGCTTCGAAGACACGTTGCTAGAATTTAAAGATCGTCCTCCTTTCTGATGCATATTACGCCTCCTCCTGCCCATGTGGTGGGAGGAGGATGTTTATGCTGATTAAAGGGACGGTTTATTTTAACTGCTTAACACTAGAATGTGAACACTTAAAAGAGGATCCCTGGTATGAGTGATAAAGAAAATCGTTCCATAGCAGTGAACTACGTCAATAATTTAATCTTGCAAGACCTTGCCCGCGATGCGGTAAGGGCGTCGAATAAGTTAGGGTTTATCAAACATCACGGACACATCATCGATATTAACAATCCTGATTGCCAGATCGTCGACATACGCAGCCAGGTCGAACAAGTCGCTAACGTTATGGTTAAAGCCGAATACTGGCTGGAAACCATGAAAGAGCATGTTATCCAACCCCAACAATTAGATATCGATGTTGATGAAATTGTCGAACAAGCCGAAGAGTCGTTCAATGAATTCGTCAACCATCGTATCGAAAAAGTTTTAAACGATTGCTAACATTCACCTGAGGAAAAACATAATGAACTTAATTCGCAAATTAACACTGCAAGAACTGGCCCGTCCAATCGGTATTGAAGCAGCATTGCATGATGAAGATAGCAATGCGCTACAAGTCGCCGTGTTTACAGCAACCACGAACTACGCTGTTGATGTAGGTACCATTGAACCGGTACGTAGTTTTGAAGAAGATGCAACCGTTATTGATACCGTTGCTCAAAACGTCGCACAGGGTTTGGTTGTACTTGACCTGGCCGGTGATGCTGGTGAAGAAGCGCTGCGCGAAGCGATGGCCGATTACGCCGCTAACTGGGATACCACCGTCACAATGAATGCATTCGATGGTTCTGAAGAGGAAGATACGGAAGAAGACAGCATAGAGTAATAAACACGAATAGCCCTCCCTCTCCCATGTGGAGGTGGGAGGGAACTATGTCGTTGTTTTTATTTTCCGTTATTTCTGACGGAAATAAAGCAATATATGCAAAGGCAACGTATATCCAACATGTCATCTATCCTAACGTATAAGAGGAAATGAGATTATGGAGATAGCACACGCCAACATATACGGCGATGGGTTAACGGTATATGAAGAAACATGGGCGGATGAACGGATTGTTTGGCTTAACGGATTCAGCGTCAAAACCATTGAGGATCCAGCGTTAGGCGTCGCATATACGTACCCCGCCGACACGTTAGAGCAGCTATTTCAGGATATTCGAAATGATCTCATTGAAGTGGAAGGTGCGGATGGAACGATTTATGGTCGAGTCGATAAGTTTGGACGTGACCTTCTAGGCGATCACCCAAACATCATTCGTATCGGTATTTATCCGTATCCGACATTCCCGCTTGTTGATGGAGTTTATGTTATTCGACCAAAGTTAGTCGGTGAAGAAAACGTATATCGCAATGATAAAGGGCTTCGTGTAACCGAGGTGAGACAGATAAAGGGGTTTATTCTCACCGTTTTTGCGGATATGTCAGACGCTATGGATCCATACGCTTTACAACAGAAAGCTGGATAGTGCTGCCGACATAAAGGTCAGCAGTGGAGATATATTAACACCTACATAACCTAAGGGAAGGGATTCCCGATGCTATCACAACGATAGTAAAGTCCAACGGATTTGGTAAACCGTATGATAAAACCATTTAAATCGGAAAGCAATAATGACTACAACACAGACGACCACCACGAAACGTCGTGTGAGGGCACGCGAGCTTATGCATTGGCCGGTTGATGAGGTGTTCGAGTGGGCACAGCCTAATGACCGTGTGTATATCGAGATGGACGATGGCGTTCATGAATTACGTGCGCGACGCATTTTCTTTAGTTACATGCACTGGTCTGTGCATCGCATGTATCCTGAGACACCGTTGACAAAAGAGAACCTGGTCGATAAACGCAAGTTTACAGCGGGTTCGTCGGTTGCGTTGCAAAGCGCAGCATATCGTCAATGCATGTATGCTTACCCACAAGAGAATCGTGAGGTTCTCTGGAAAGCATTGTTCGATATGTTTAACAATGTGTATAACTTCTTTACGTATGCGTTGGAGGAATACGTAACAACGATTTGCGCGGACGATTTTTATCAGATTACTGTACACCCTGAAGTTAAGAAAATCATCGCCGAAGCGGAACCCACACGTGAAGGCATTGAAAGCGCATACAAGAAACTGACGAAGGTACTGAGCACCGATAAAACGCTACATGCAAACCCTATTGCACGTGCGGTAAGAACCGAACACGTTTCGATTGGGCAGGTGCTGCAGTGTATTGGGATGCGTGGATTCTTGACTGATATTAACTCCGAGATATTCCGTGATCCAGTAATGCGGTCATACGCGGCAGGTTTGATCTCTCTTCCTGACAGCTTGAAAGAAAGTCGTTCTGCGGCGAAGTCGTTGCTGTTCAACAAAGAGCAGATTAAAAAGTCTGAATATTTCGGTCGTGAACTTCAGATAGCGACAGCGGTTGTACAACGACTCCATCCTGGTGATTGTGGTAGTAAAGAGACCATCCCGATGCCAATCCGTGATGAGACCGACCTGCGTGGCTTCCATGGTCGATTCATTATTCGTGATGATGGTTCGTTGGTAGCGATACAACCACACATGAAAGAATTGATCGGCACGACGGTACGCATGCGCTCCGTTAACTATTGTCATCATCCCGATCCTGCTGGGGTATGTACGACGTGTTATGGTGAATTAAGTCATAACTTCGCACTAACCGATAATGTCGGCGATGGTGCAGCGCGTACCTGCTCGCAACAGGTAACGCAGAACATTCTTTCTACCAAACACCACGATGGTTCGTCAACGGTATCCACAGCACCAATCCCACCGGAATATCAACATATCCTTCGCTACAGCCAGAACATGAACGACATCAAACTCGCACGTGAGCTGAAAGGTAAACACGTGCTGATTAAGATGAAGTTAGGTCTTGCGAACATGTTGTACGACGTAGCCGAAGCGGAAGAAATCAGTTCGCTGATACCGCAACGCTTGTTTAACATGACGCTTTGCGATATGGAGATTTACGACAGGAAAGATGAAAGCTATCGTAAGCTTAAAGTCAATTTCGATTTCTGCGGTCGTCCTGTTGTACCGAGTAAAGCGTTTATCCGTTATCTTAAACGCCATAGCTGGGAAGTGACGTCTGACGGGATTGTGATTTTCGACTTGAAACATTGGGATAATTCACGTACGTTATTCCAGATGCCGTTAATCCACAAAAACATGATGGAATACGCAAAAGAAATCGAACGTGAGTTCAAATTCGGGAAAGGTTCTTTCAGTGCCGGATTCCTCTCGGAAGACGAAGCAACACCGGAAGAAGTCGCAAACGTGCTGTACTATTGGCATCGTCTGTGTGCCCAGCGTCTGCGAATGAACCTTTCGCATCTCGATGTTATTCTCTACGCCAGCATGATTCGTTCGCCACACACGAAAGATTATCGCATGCCGAAACAGGGAACAACACGATACTTCAGTACCTTCAAGAAGAACATGAACATGCGCTCCTTGAGTATGAAGTTCGCTCACCAAGAGCAACTGGATGCGTTCCAAAACCCGAACAGTTATATCCCAACCATGAAGCCGGATCATCCGATCGACTACATGCTGTTACCGCGTAAAGAACCTAAACCGGAGGATGTAATCACGTTATGAAGTTAGCTCGTATCGACGTCTTCTCGCATGGCATGAGGCTGAGCGGATACGGACTTCGATTTGCCCATCTTATCGGCCATTACCTTCGAGACCGTTGTTTGCATCTGAGGAAACGACGTGACCCTCGTACACGGAGAATGATTACCGATACCATAAACACGTATGCCGCGGCAAGAAGCGATTATAGCGAGGTATACTTACTCCGTGAACAGTTGAAATCGTTTTTGGATTTTATCTTCTCTCGAGGAATCCGAAAAGAGTGGTTGGAAATCGTTTATCACGATCCGGTGCCAGGTAAGGAAGTGGAGTTCGTAAAGAAATGGAAGTTTCCATGGCGTGAAGATCAGCAAGAATGGTTGGAGTACATGGACGGGGGTAAGGATACCCCCTTCAGAATGAGCTTAAACACCGCAGGCACAGGGTCTGGTAAAACAGCCATGTCGCAGGAGATTACCTTCCGACGCGGTGTACGGACGGGTATCATTCTGTCGCCGAGATACATGCCTGGTTGGCGTAGCTCATTGCTAAGTTTCTTCGGTATGGAACCAGGTGATGTTATCGAGATACGCGGTACAGCCCAATCTGACCCACCACATCCAGACATTCCTCGTTACAGTATGCTGGAATTCCAGACGTTGGTGGAACAAGGTGAACTCGATTTCAAAATTGCGTTATTCTCGCTGAACATGTTTCAGAGATACATAACCGATTATGAAAAGAACAACTGTGTCGCACCTTATGTTTTCCATCCCGCTGAGTTCTGGGAGAAAACAGGCATTGGGTTGTTAATCCATGATGAATGCCACGAAGCGTTGCATTTCTTGTTCAAAGTGAAGTGTTACGCAAATATTCCGGAAATCATTTATCTGTCAGCAACGGCAGTGTCCGACGATCCGTTCATCGAGCGGATGTTGTATTTGATGTATCCGAAAGAAGCGCGTTATGCGAAATGTGAATACAAGAAATATATTGCGGTAAATGCGGTAACGTACCGACTACGCAGTACAGATAAAGTCAGATACAAAGGGTTTGGGGGTTCTTATTCGCACACGATATTCGAACAGTCTATCATGAAGAACAAGCAACTCAAACTCGCTTATTTCAACTTTATCTATACCGTTATTATCAAAGGTTTCATGAACCAGTATCAGGAAGGTATGAAGATGCTGGTGTATTGTGCAACCGTTGATATGTGTAAGTCATTGTCGCACTATCTCAGTGAGCGTATTCCTGAGTTAGAGATCGGTCCTTATACCGCTGAAGAAGATTTCATGGTCTTGTTGGATAACGATATCAGCGTTACGACGGTGAAATCGGCAGGTACAGGTATCGACCTCCCTGACTTGGTGATGACGTTCATGACGTTAGCGATGGGGTCACGAACCGGCAACATTCAGGTGTTGGGACGACTGCGTCAGCTGAAAGGGAAGTTTGAAGGAATGACGCCAACGTTCTGGTATCTGGTATGTACTTCTATCGAAGCGCACCGTAAATACCATCAGCGCAAGGTGGAGTTCTTCAGCGACAAAGTGCTTACCCAGCGTGTTATCGATGAAGATTTTGAATTGTAACGATAGCGTTTGATGGAATCAAAAATCAATGAGGGGCCTCGAAGCAGACCCCTATAACCGGAGCATGTATGTCACAAGTAAGAGGCGTGAAACAAATCGCCAATTTAATGATGTTAAGTGGTGAGACACAGCAGGAACGTGAGCTGGTCTTCTTTGGCAAACTGGCTGAAGACGGTGTTGAACGTCTTCGTCAAGTCGCATCAAAAATCGAACATATGGTGCAACATCAATGGTTGTTTGATAACACGGCCGTTGGTGGTGTGAAAGGTCAAGTGCGCGCACGTGCAATACAGATCGATAACGAAGAACCGAAATACATCATGACCACGAAGGTGTATCGTGGTCCAGGTGACGCAACGGAAAGCGAGGTAGAAATTCCAGTCGAGATGTTTGATGCTATCGAGCGTATGGCTCCGGAAGGTCAAGCGAAAACACGTTACACTGTGGAAAGCGCTGATGGCCTGGCATGGGAAGTTGACGTCATCTATACGCGAGACCACCAGGTTGTTGAGTGGACGAAGATCGATATTGAAATTCCGGCCGGAACTTATCTTCGTGAAAATCCGACGTTGCCTGAAGCGTTGAGCGATGTGTTTGTGCAGATGATCGATCGTCCTTACGCAAAACGTACGGATGAAGAGAATGCTATTCTTGACGATTTGTTCAAGAACAAATTCTACATCAAAAACGATAAGGTTGTAGCGAGCAAACTTCCTGAAGGGTTTGAACGCTTTGTTGATCCTAAGGTCGTCATTGAAATGCTGATGCCTGCCATCGAACCTCTCGTAAATATGATTCCAGCGTTAAGCTACAACGAGAAGTATTTTGATTTCGATGAAGAAGGTCAGCTGAAAAGCGCGTTGCAAGAACTCAAGCATGCTGCACTCGGTGTCTTACGTTTAAGTAAGAAAGACGTCGAAGAGTGTGATTGCGACCAAGATAAGAATGGAGAAAATGAATGAACGTACAACAAATCTGTTTAATCGATGATCAGTTCAGTGAAATTAACGGTGAGCGCTACAATGTTGTAAGCTGGACGCTTTCGATGGTTCAGGCTGCTGAACAATTCCCGATGGATAAACACAGCCCTGAAGCGTTCCGCGACGTCTATAAACAAACCCAGCTGGTAGACCGTAAACTACCCGAAGGTTACGACGACGAGAAACTGCTGAACGATATTAAGCGTGCGTTCGCCCTGCACATGCTCACCTTAACCGAAGACGATCCTTTAGAAATCCCCGATGAGTGGCTTATCTACGATATGGAAGCCTACTTCATGAAAGAACTCTGGTTCTAAATTAAATTGACATAAACCTTCCTCCCCGCCCGTTATGGGTAGGGAGGAAGATATGCTAACTATTTTTTTTTTACTCGGTGAAGTGTGGTTTGTAATCAGACTGCCATGAGAGGGTGTTGGTGTCGTAGTCGATGTGTGAAGTGCCTGCCGGGAATGTCCAACCACTCAGATCCTGATTGAACGCGGCGCACCCAGACAACATATTGTTTACACTCTTAACAGACGAAACATCCCACGAACCGATCGGCTGATTGAACGCAACGCATTCTAAGAAGAGGTTCTCCATTGAAGTAATGTTGCTGGTGTTCCATTTGGTGATATTCACGTCGTTAAAAGCGCGGCAATACCCAAACATACCATTTAACGATGTCCAATATGACGGGATATAATCGGGAACCTTAATTAAATTGTTCGACGCCATGAATGCTGGGCCGTTAGGTAATCCGTTGTTCCAGTCAACGACTTCAGTGATGTTACCACCCGAGATGCCTGATACTACGATTGGCTCGTCGGTTATGGAGGGAGTACCCGTAGCGACGACCGTACGTTCTGTAGTGTCACCGTCCGCATAGGAGTGCTCATAATTACTATTGATGGCGTCCTCCGTCGTCTTAGTCCCATCACCCCAATCGATGGAAACATTTGTCCAACCTCCTAATATCATTGTAATGCTGCCGCCTTTTGTTTTAAAAACGTATTGGATTGGTTTAGGTGGAACGCGACCAACAACCATAGCACCCTTAAGGCTACCGATAACCCAATCTTTCTTGGCGGTTACCAGTAATTCGACATCACCGTATGACCTCGTCACTACTTTACGAGCGTCTTCGCTTTGGTTAATTGTCTGCATTGCTTGTTGCATTTGTTCGCTGGTAATATCACCATAACGAACCATGACGTTCAGGATATTCTGGAAGTACGTGGCGTCAAGGACACCTTCAGCCGCTTCGGTATTTCCGTTATCGTCAACAATCGAGGCCGTCGCTAATAGTAACGAACCCGATGTGTCAGCTTCAACACCATCCAGATAAACCAGATTCGTAAGATTGGTTTGCTTGATGATTGTAATCAAGCTCAACGTATCGTTAGCGATATTGAACTGAAGATTACCAGCCCAAACATAAGACGTGTTTGCAACCGGAACCGTAATGTCTTTAATACCGATGTCTTCGAACGTAATTTGTTTATTCAGTTCGGATTCGAGGAAGTCGACGGTTGTGTCAAATACTAATCCGTAACGTTCAGCGATCGTGTTGATGATATCCCGTACAGCAGTATCATTTTTAACGATAACCCGTAACGGGATCCCGGTGAAGTTTTTAGCGATGTCTCGACGGATGTAGGTCAGAGACTGCTCATTAAAGTAACGGCTATTATCGTTCGGTTTGATCGTAACGACAACCGTTCCGGGAACTTCGCTTACCGGTTCAGTTAGTTCAAATTTTACGTCGGCTAATGTCAGTTGTAAGCTGTTTTTGCTGTTTACTAGCGCAAGGAGTTCGTCTTTCCAGCTTTGTTTGAGTTTCATGTATTCTGCCCTATTTAATAATTACGACGCATATACGTCATACGATTTTGTAACAAACACGGCATAAAGCTCTGTCTGACATCAGACAGAGCTTCTTAATTACCATTCCAAGAACGCAGGTCGTGGTTTAATATCGTATTCCGTGGTGTTTACGGTAACGTATTGATCGTATCCTTCCATCGCCAATGTTTCTTGCAAGTTAACATCGTCTTGCTTATTCACCACGTATTTGACACCCGTGATTTCTTCAACAAGCTGCCGACTTAACTCCATGATTTCATGGCTACGTGTAGAAACGTTGCCTTCGCTTCCTGTATCTAACATGAAACGATAGATCCGAACAGGTTGCGTTTGCCCTACACGATCGAGACGGCTGATGGCTTGGATTTCATCGGACGAACGCCACGGGTTGTTCAGGAAAAGACCCACATTACACATCAGCATTGGAACCCCTTCAGCTAAGCTATCAAATGTTGCGATAGCGGGACCACTGTCGGGGTCGTCGCGTAGACGGGCAAGTATTTGGTTGATGTTCTTGTTGGTCTTCCCGTAAATGGGTTCAGGTAAGAAACCCGCATCACGAAGCAGGTTGTCGACGCGCTCAACCACCTGAACGTACGACGTGAAGATCAACACTTTGGCTTCAGCGTTGTTGATGTACCCTTCGAAGTCGATGTACTCCACCATGTCGACATGACACCGAATGCGGGCTGCACCTAGAACGCGCGCTAACGCCTCACCCTGAATTTTCAACCCAACGTACTTGATGACACTCTTGGCGTCTTTGAAAGCAATCCTTAAATCAGAAGGAAGAACCGGCATGATCGCTCGTTTTTCAAACGTGTTGCAGAACATCGCATCTTCTTTGTCTCTGACGGGATCGTAACCTTTCTGGAAACGAGCAACAATCGATTCGTATCGAGATAGCTCTTTACGTTCTCCGTCGGTACGAATAGTCTTGCGATAGTAGTCCAAGGCATCATCAAAAATCTTTCTGTAATGCCCCCAGTTATCCTTGTAATACTTCGCTCGATCGCGTACAAATATCGCCATGTCGTCGCGGATACTTGAGATGGTATAATCGCTACCGTTAGGGAGCTTCACGTAAACGTCCTGAACTTCCGGACGGGTTTTACGATAAGCCTCTTTAGGTACGACATGCATCATGAACCCAAGACGGTGTCTGAGGATATCGTTAGCGCGACTGCTGGTTAAACCGTAAATTGCTTTGAAGCTATCAACCACCTGTCCTTGGAACATCGGGTCAATACAACCTAAACACGGGATCATCTCAGAACCCATCTGTTTAACAGGCGTACCCGACATAAACAAGACATGCACATCCGCATTCATGGTCTGACGCATCGTCTGTACGAGATCAACCAGTCGTTGGGAACGTTGGCTGTTCTTGTCGTTGAAGTTATGGCTTTCATCAACCACGATCAACACGCGCTTCGCGGTGCGTTTATGCTTGATCATTACATCGTTTAATAAACCCATCGACTCGTAATGCAGAAAATAATACTTATCGCTTTTCTGCAGCTGTGATGGGGGCATCGTATCTGACCAGAACGCGGTTTCTGTTGCAGGGTCAACGATGGCTTTGTTTACATCGGATTGCCATGCTGAACGCATGGTGTTCTTAGGACAGCAGACCACAAATACGTCGACGTTCATTGCGGCGCTTAAAGCCAATGCGGTGATTGTTTTACCCGCACCGGCACCCATCGCACACACGTATCCTTTCAGTCGATATTTAGGTACGTTACGGTTATAGATGTCGATAAACTCATCTTGATAATCGAACAGGGAGAGCGTTAGCATTTTGTTCATGCGTGCTTTATCGAGGATTGCAGGTTGTTCGATTGTGGTATTTTGCAACCAGGTTTCCTGCAGCAGTACCTCAATAAGGTGTTTCAGCATGCGTTTGTTACTGCGGGTATTCTTTGCTTCGATGATCGTTTCGAGAATATAAACGAAATCGGGGAGGTAAAAGTTGTGGAGACTGAGTCCACTAGAAGAGAAATTACGAAACATATGTTTCATAAATCGGGAGGTACCCCATATTCGCTGAATGTCATCTGAAAGACGCCAGGCATCGATACCCCCGATATGCACGGTATTGTTACTCTGATTTTTAACCGTTATTCGGTTCATTAAACGATTGATTCTATCCAACATAATCGCGCTCGATTTAATAGAATGTATGATAAAAACTCCTCCCCACACCTTTCCTGGGGAGGAGGCCGGGGATGTCCCTTAAAATGACGTCATTCGACAATCCATAAAATACGATAGGTATCGAAACGGACCAACACAAATCCTTTCACGGCTATATTACTTACGTGAGTAAAGAAAATTTATTAATAGATTCAAAGAGGTACGTGCGATGAAATCTTTATATTCGTTGGATTGTTTAAATTTTTTATCTGAGGAAACACGCGCTGAAGTAATTGAAAATATTCGGAAGAACGATCTTGCTCATCAAGAAGAACATGTGCTTGCTGTTGTTGAACTGGCAAATGAACTTGCTGATGTGGTTGGTATCATCAGACCCACGGAACGTCGTCGTCTATTAACGGCTGCTTTTATGCATGACATTGCTTGCCACGAAAACAGAACATACCACCACCTTATCGGGGGTATTCGTGCGTCGGTTATTCTGCTTCGTAACGAGCAGCATATTTTCACACCGGAAGACATCGAGGAGATACGCGTACTTATTGCTGAACACCGCGCCTCGTACTCTGGTCCACGTAGCTCGGTTGCTTCTCAGGTGCTTCGTCTGGCGGATATGGGTCGTCTTGATAGCGAACGTTTTGGTATCCGTGCAATCGAACATCGTTACGGCCAGATGAGCAAAGAGTTCGCGTTACAGGAAACCGCTGATTATCTTATTTCTAAATTTGCGCCTGATGGCTACGCGTGGATTACATATCCAGCGTTAGGTCAGCAGCTTTATATGAAAGAGATTGCGGTGATTAAATCGCTCTGTGCGGATCGTGATAAACTCATTGCTTATTTGGATGACGTTTATACGTATGTTGAAAAGAAACATGGTGAAATCATGTGTTAAACATGAAAGCGGAGAATAATGAATGAGTATCGTTGATTTAACATTAACAGAAGTTGGTGATGGTATTGAGGTTTCGATGAAAACCTCCGACGATCGCACCGTTGTTGCTAAACTGGAAGAAACCCTGTACGGCAATTACGTGGTGGGTGTTTCAGGAAAGGTGAGTATGTATCGCCTGGCTGGTATTTTAAGCATCTTTGATGGGGGATTGCTGCCGTCAGACCAACTCGAACTCCAGAACAAACTGATCGACAATGACTTCTACACGGAAAACGTGAAAGTCTTTGGTTACAGCATGATGGGTGGTGTATTTAGCGCCGCGACGAACACGCTTAACTTCGGTACCCAACAACTGATTCAGTTCAGTATCGAAAAGGGTAAACTGAAAACAGCGTGGAAAGGTAGCGCTGCATACACGCCAACCGATCTTCTGCTTACTTCCGCAGAACAGCATTTAAAAGCAAGTAAATCGGGTCGTGCATTTCTGGAGCAATTAGATCAATGACCCCACCCATCTTCTTTATGTCGGATACCCATTTTGATAGCGAGCGTACATGGACGTATTCACGCCGTCCGTTCGCAAGCGTCGCCGATATGAACCAGCATATGCTGAAAGCCATCAACAACCTTCCAAAGAACAGTGTGTTATGGCATTTAGGTGATTGGGGTAAGTTCGAGTTCGTGGAAGCCATTCGTTCTGATATCCAGGTTCAATTGGTATTGGGGAATTGGGACGAAGACGCATACAAAGCAACAGGATTAAGCTTTGAAGCGTGGCGTGATAAATTGCTCGGTATGGGGTTTGCTGCGGTTTATGAACATCCGTTGGTATTGCCGATCAGCAATGACGAATCCTACTGGCTATGCCATAAGCCCAGCGAAAGAAACCCAGGCTACTTTAATTTATTCGGTCATATTCATCGCTGTATGTTAGCGAAAGCTAACGGACTTAATGTCGGCGTTGATCAGCATTTTTATGCACCGATTAGTTTGGACACCGTGCGTTTTTGGCGTAATGCGATAGAAAATCATTACGACGAAGAAGTATGGATGGAGTGATCATTAACCGCCCTCCCTTCGGGGAGGGTTTATGCTGCGTTACCAGCACCTGTTAAGGAGATAAAGATGCCTCGATCATCGACACAACCTGACCCCTGGAAGCGATTTCTTAAGGAGCTTCATTATCATGTCGCAGCTCGACCGGGTTTGAGCGCACACCAAATGGAAATCGTTCTACAGGCGTTACTCACACGACACCCTCAAGTTACACGTATTAAATCATTCATTGGATCTGGAGAGTTCTATGCTTGCAAAAACTATTTTAGCCATCGTGACCATTACATCTACTTCTATTATCGCGCGGTTCCTTCGTCGATGACGGGTCGCGGTGTGGATTTTTAACACATGACTACGGTAAAAATTAACGGTTTTTCATGTTCGTATAGGACATGAAAACAAACAATAAAGGCGTTAGAATGAAGAATTCCATTGTTCGTCACGATTCGGATCGCGGGTTTTTTATCGATACGGATATCCTTCACGATATTTATTTCAATGATGATCGTGAATTAGCTGAGCTTGTAGACCAGCGCTCGGAGACAATCATCGCCGCCGGAGGAATATTTAAACCTCAGCGATGGGAAGGACTTGACGTTAGTATCCGTCCCACCATCAGCCGAGAAACGCCTTTTGAATTACTCTTTATTTTCTCACCCCGATCGTTACCCGATGAGCAACCGACAACGTTATCCTTAACGGCTGAAGTTGGTTATTGGTCGTACCATATCGAACAAAACGGTGCGGTACGTGAGGGTACTCTCGAACCGTCGGAATTAAAGAAGTTTCTTGGTGCAGTCAAAGACCAAGAACGTAAACGTAACCGTGCAATACGGAAACAAAACCGGAATTAATTTATTAGCAATCTTGACCACAGAAATCGGTCACTTTTAATAGGAATCGAAAGAATGAAAAAGTTGTTTCTTGCGGCTTTGTTTATTACGGCTTCAGCACATGCTTGGGATTATAGCGAACTGGAAACTGGACACGCTAAACTAGGCACGATGTATACCTGGTCATCAGCAGAAGTCAGTGCACCAACCGCCCTGGAAGTTAACTGCTTGTCTACGGGAGGCGCGTGGGTAAAACTGGATACGGAAGATGAAGGTTATCAGGCACCTCTTCTTCGTGACTATCCAGGTATCGTTAAAATCACGATTGGAACCGCTGATGGAATCAGTTATTTCAATGGAGAAACCGATCTTAACTTCTGGTCGAAGGGTGGACAACAACGTTTGGTGAACTTCGTTAGTGAATTGAATCAGGCGTTGACCATTTCGGTGTTAACCGACGATGGCAAAACGTATCGCGTTCGTCCGATCGAGCCGGAGATGCGAATCGATGTCCGTAAATGTCCAGCGGGCGTGCCAGCAATGGTTGACCCCAACACGCGTACCGTACGTACACCTGAAGAAATGAACGCACTTTAACATGGAGGAAGGTGGATGGGTACACCCATCCACCTTCACGAGGCTATTATGGCGAAGAAACCAAAGAAACGTAATAAGAGATACAATCCGAATAAACGTTCGAAGTTTACGCTGGTTTACATGACGGACACTGAGTTCCAGGAAGCCAATCGACGTCATCGTTGTCTACGGGAAGCTTACCTCAATGAACATGGCTCTAAGGTTCTAACGGCCGCTGACGATGTTCCTGAAGAACAGTTTACCGATATTCAGTTATTCTTATCAAAAGGAATTCAATAATGAAAACGCTTATTGATACGACATGCCCTCATTGCGGACATGACATTTCGTTGGCATCGATTCGTTACGATATGTTTTCGGATATGCCGTTGCCGAACACGTGCTATGTTTGTACTAGCTGTTTGAAAACCGTAAAGGTATTTGTTGTCGATAATAGCGCAGAACGCCATATTTCGTTTATGCCATCGGATGAAAAACACGAAGCGATTTGGTCGATTATTTTCTCTAATACAACTCGCCCAACCAATCCGTTTGTTTCCAGTACATCGATGGCTGTTGATGTCGATTGTTTTATGTCTGAGTTAACCTTGGGTACCGTCGAACATATTAACGCGATCGCCGATCTTTATATTGGCCAGTCGTTGAATCAGGGGCATCTGTCACCAAACGGGACTCTCTGTATCGAAGGAGACAACTACGAAGAGGCGATGTCGCATTACCGCACACATCTGACGATACCCATGCGTTACATTAGCGATATTCAAGAAGCCGCACTTTTCGCAACCGATCTTGCGTGGTTATTTAATGCGGTTATTCATCAAGCAAATGAGGGTACATTGTTGCAGAAAGTCGATGGTAAGATCGGCTGGTGTCATAGCGTACGTAGTGCGGTTATGATCGATTACTTATTACGTAATCGGTGGATTGCTCAACTGTTTAATTATTGGTATCAATACGTCTTGGATTACGACGTTGAGCCGGTTCTTTACAGTGCTGATGGTAGCGTCTGGTTGTCGCACGGGTTTGTTAAAGGGCTGGATGTTGATGAACCCCTGTTCCTCTATCCACGAGGATTTCGGGAACTAACGTTTGATGAGGCGATGGAACTGTTAAAACAGGATAACCCCGTCAACTACCATGAAGAGAACGCTCGTCGATTCAGTCCTGATCGTAAAGCGACGAATCTGTCCGACAGCAATGCCTCGATAATTCCAGCAGATCGTGTCTTGCACTAATAAAGGGGTCTCGGTGTGAAAATCAGTTATCAGGAACAGGATCATCGCTGTAAACACTGTGATAAAGATCTTAGTAAACCGATGCTTGCAGCATACGGTCAACACGAACCAACGGTGGTATGTGATGACTGCGCAAGCCGCTACATACTGGTGCGTGAAGGAGACGATGAGGGGGTCCAACTTAAGTTACGTGATACTCATGAATATCGACTTCGTGTTGTTGCGGTACTGGCTCCACCGTACCAGAAGGGGGAACCCCGTAAAGCAGCATGGACATTCGCAGAGTTTGATGTAACGCTCGATAAATCGATTACGAAAGGTCTTTCACCATTCAATGATATCGTTGAGTATAACAACATCAAGAACGCGGTTGCTGAATTGCTCCCATTGTCACCACACAGTTGCGTCTATGGGGTTGGAACGCTACCGCAGGTGTGTTGTGTCTTACCACGAGAAACGTATATGGTGTTAGGTGCCCGGCAACTGATTAAGTTCTTTGGGGTATATGACGATATGCTCAGTAAGATCGGCGAGCTTCTGGTCAACATGTCGAAAATAAAAGATGTTAGCCAGAAGAACAAAGATGTGCGCATTAGTCATGCGATTTGTGCGCATCTGATGGCGGGGTCGATGTGGTTGGGCGATTACGCTAACACTATTATCAGTCAGCTATCAATTTCGTACGAAGTTGTGTTTAAAGATGGTGTGTTCTACGGCGTACGTCGTAAAGATACGACTTTCCAGCTGAAGAAAATCATTCTTGACTTGCCTATTGATTACCTTATCTCTGCTATTATTACTAACCCTTCAGGCGTTGTCGATGCGATACGCGAAAAACTAAAAGGTAACCCAGCATGAAACGACTATCTGCAAGACAGGTGTCGTTGTGTTACTACGGAATGGAGTACGATGCCTTAGCAAAATTGTTTCGTCAGTATCTTGAAGATCATCGCCTCACCAACGATGATCTCTTTTCTTATTCTTATTTGAACTACCCAATTAACATGATACGTTATTCGGAAGCTGAAGGCGAATACCTGGTGGTTGCTTCCGTTATGCGTTATCTGTTAGTTGATCTATACAAACGTCTGTACCTGCCGGAGAGACTGCGTATACAAGAAACATTAAGGAGACTTCATAGTGAGCGTTTTACGTGAAGCGTTTAAGTTCGTTGCTGGAGAACAGACCGACGATGATATTTGGCGATTCATGGCATATATCGCACCACTGAGTCATGATGGGGTTCCAGGACATAATGTGTTCCTGCCGCTGAGGGGTGTTTCGACAACAGCCGCCTATGTCCGTCTGTTAACCGAGATGTTGCAGATTAGCGAGCATCCTGGTGGTACCAACCGTGTCAGTTTGAAAGGGCTTGCTGAGCAATTATCTTACATGCCTGTTATCCGTGAGAAACCATCATGGGCGGAAGAACGTCGCGCGTTAACCCTGATACGCAATCTGGATTCTGATGCATGGCGCGAGAACCTCATCACGTATTTGTTGATCATCAAACGTCGTCAGAAACCAGCGAAGAGTTTACTCATTATTGATGACAAAGACCCGAACGTTGATTTGGTTGAGATCACACGAGCGATAAGCGCGTTGACCGGTGAATCAATCAATCCTAAACTTGAACCATTGGCCGCAATCCGTCAGATGGTCAGCAGGCTGTCTGATAATACGGCGTTTGTCAATATTTGCAGCGATTACGATAAAGAAAAGGAGGGTATGCGATGATAGACAGTATCGAACTTAATGAAGAGCAGCCGTTATCGGTCGTACAACAACTTTTAGCGCAGCATGAGCTTGTTTGGTCGGAAGAGCGCGCGCCATGTGAAGAATGTCGCTATAACCATATTGTCGCTGAGACCGTTTTTGGTTCTTTAACTATCGAATGGAAAGGTTGGAAGGATTATACAAGCTACGACTGCGATTTACCTTTCCCAGTCAACGAGGAGTTTCCACACATCAACGCTGATAGTTTAGATGAAGCGAAAGCGAAAGTAAAAGCTTGGTACGACTACGTGATATTGGCTGGACTCGGCCTGACAACAGATAAACCAGAATAATGAAAAGGTGTTATGATGAGCAAACTACTGTTTGAAATTAACGGGAAAGAATATACACCGCCCCAGGCAGTTATCGGTGCGTTATTACGATACACTGCATACCGGCGTCAAGGATGGTTGTTTGATATTGATGGACCGGCGTTTATTACAGCGATACAGGATGCTATCGCCCCGAAGAAATTATGCGATAATTACAATACTGAACTGTCGTACAAATTATCGCCTATGGTTCCATATGCGTCCTATAAGGAACTTTTGACGGGTATATGTTCGTATGAACAAGGTGGGTCCACATCGTACACGCGTGCGCTGGAATTCGTAGAAGAAATAGTGCGTCGATTGAAAGTTGATCCGTATAACACACGTAAGGGAATAATACAACTAATGGTGTACGATTTCTCGGCTAGCCAAGAAATCATCGCGGAGTATAATCCTTACTTACTTATACGTGCTTTCTTCTGGATCGATGCAGCGCTAGATGATCGTTCCGGACCATGTCGTTTAGCGATTCATGCCGGTGAGCACCAGTTGAAGCAATGGTTGGAAGATTGCGATATCAATTTGCATGGCATGACGATACCCGATTTCTTCGAAGACTATTTTTCGTTATCGGGACTCGATGATGCTGTAGTAGAACTGAAACCTACGGATACCGATCCGGTTGTCGTCGAACTTAAAACCGAATCGGATACCAGCAACCATTCGTTCGAGCCGTTAGCGGTAGAGAAGCCTGCATTTTGTTTAGATGTTGAAAACCTTAGTCTGGAAAAGAATGGAGTATTGCTGGAAATCGGTATCGTGTTCTTCGATCTGGCTAATCCAGAATCCATTGTTAACGGTCCGCGTATAGATATCTTCCCTGACGTTCATGGTCAAATCGCTGACGGTGGTCGTATCAGTGAATCAACAGTAGAATGGTGGCAAACCAAAGCACCAAAGGAAGCGCGCGACTATTGTTTTCAACATTGTAAGGCAATGGGTTATAAAGAAGCCATCGCCGAAGTAAATGCGTTCGTCAACAGTATTCGTGACAAAATGATTGAATACTACGGTAAAGATACCTTCTATTATCTTGCTCGTGGTGAAACAGATTGGCCTCAATTAGAACATTGGTTCCGTAAGGCAGGCTTCAAACCAATCTGCCGTTATAACCAGGTTCAGGATATTCGTTCGATGATTGCCGCGTATCAAGACAAACCGGTATCCATCTTAGGCACCAAAGAGTATCCAGATATGGGTATTCCGTTGATTCGTCATACGGCTATCGGTGACGCAATCATGGATGCGTATGACGTTGCGATGGCGCGAAGCATGATGGTGTCTAAGCTTCCGAAGTGAAAGCAACCTGCGCAATGAATATGACGATGATCGTTTATTAAAGGAAAGAAGATGTCTGAAAAGCATATTGAAATTCTTGATGCAGCCATCGCTTCGAAAGATAGCGGTACATTCATCAAAGCAGTATTTGCAGAACAGCGTAATAACCCAGCAACGCTGAATAAAGTTCGTGATGCAATTGCATTCCGTCTTACCAAGTCAGATGTTTCTGATGCTGATAAAACAACGATGCGTAAATTACGCGACGATCTTAATGCGTACATCGCTCGTGGTTGTACAGATAAAACCGTTCGTGAGGTTCTCGATTCTAACGTGAAATACGAATCCGACTTCAAGAAGAACGGTTCAACACCGAAAACAGAATAACAGCATATTCCCTCCTCCTTCCCTTACGGGTTGGAGGAGGGTTATGTTCGTATTGCGGTTAACAACGATCCGGTAAAAAGTTACTGAATTAGACTATCTATTGCTTTGTTGGTTACACCGCAACAGATCCGGCGAAAGAAGAGGCCACTTACGTTCTCGAATTCACCGTTCTTGTGAAGTAAGCTGATTAATAGAGCCTCCCGTAATGGGAGGCTCTTATGCCGTCTTACCCTTATCTATCAAAACTAACGGATTTTAAGAATTCTCTGAAGCCAGGAGAACCGGCGTTGTAAGTAATTAGGGCGTCTCGACAAAACTCTATTTACTTTTACGACGAGGTGAAAACGATGTTAACGAAGGAATCCAAGAAGAACATTGAAGCGTGGATTTTTGATGATGCGCCGTTGAATCTATCATTGGATCCGAAGGTTCGTGGTTTACAAGCTGATTACGCGTATAACGTGTTACATGGCTGCTGTTATACGTTAAGCGATCCTAAATATCGTTATAAATTTCAGGAACTACTTGAAACACTTAGAGGATTAAAATGAAACAGTATTTGGACCTTTTGCAAGACATCATGGATAACGGTCGCGATAAAGCTGATCGTACAGGTACCGGTACCCGTTCGGTATTCGGGCGTCAGATGCGTTTTGACTTGAAGAAAGGATTCCCGCTGGTAACCACTAAGAAGATTCACCTTAAGAGCGTTATCCACGAGCTGCTCTGGTTTCTTAACGGCGACACAAACGTTGCTTATCTTCAGGATAACGGTGTTCGTATTTGGAATGAATGGGCTGACGAAGAAGGGAATTTAGGACCGATTTACGGCAAACAATGGCGGGAATGGATCGACTACAAAGTGGTTGTTCCGCACGATACAGAACGTACTCGTGAGTTGATGCAACGTGGTTATGAGTATTGCGGTGTTGTTGACGCCGGTATGGTCAAACATCTCTTGTATGTTAAACACCACGACCAAATCGCAAACGTGATGCGTCAACTCAAAGAAGATCCTGATTCTCGACGGATTATTGTTAGCGCGTGGAACGTTGGTGATTTAGACGATATGGCGCTTCCCGCATGCCATAGTTTCTATCAGTTCTATACCCATGAGCTCACGATCGATGAACGTGTTGATTATGTTCAACGCAACGACGTATTAAGAACCCAATGGGTTACAGACGATGTGCGACATAGTGAAACGGAACTCTGGTTGAACGCGCATAACGTACCAACACGTGCCTTGTCTTGTATGTTGATCGCGAGATCGCAGGACACGCTGCTTGGAACACCGTTCAACATCGCATCATACTCGTTGTTAACACATATGCTTGCCCAACAGCTGAATATGGACGTTGGTGAGTTCGTGTGGACAGGTGGAGATTGCCACATCTATCACAACCACTTCGAACAGGTTAAAGAGCAGCTCAGTCGTGAGCCGTATCCATTACCGAAGCTAACAATCGTACGTAAACCGGAAAGTATTACGGATTACCGCTACGAAGACTTTGTGTTCGTCGGATATCAATCACACCCCGTTATCAAGGCTAAGGTGGCTGTGTAAAGTAACAACTGAGGGTGGGTACGCCCACCCTAATACGGAGGACTATCGTGGATGAAGTAAGTTCTGAACTGCTAGAAGCAATGGATGAACGAGTAACCACTATCGGTTTTTATCTCACCGGTGTTACTGAAGCATTACCCACACCGAAAAATAGTTACGAGATGGAGGCTGATAGCATACTTACACAAACCCTTCCTATACAGCTTAAAGCAGAAATTAACGAACGTCTACGCGTCGATATGCTTACAAAGGAGCAGCGTAAATCCTTGCTGGAAGCATTAGATACCATCGACAAGAGAATGACGCTTCTTAAATTAGGTTTTAAGAAGCAATTGCATTAAGAATATCGAGATTTATTTTAGGAGTTTAGAATGGCCTGGTCATACCCCTATCGTATTCTGATAGGTGTTAAAAATAAGAAAGGTCCTCGTAAAGGTAAATGGAGATACACCTGGTTATGCGGACAGATAGAACTAAAACCGAGAATCTTCTCTGCCTGGAGTAAAAGTGATGATTAATTCTCTACAGCGCCACATACTAAATCATGTTATCAACGACATGATTGGTGTTCGTTTAGTCAAAGGAAAACACAAGAAAGGTTGCAATAAAGGGAAACGGTTCGTTGCGCGCGTGGTACCAACGACTGAACGAAGGATCGCAAATGCTGCGGTGGATTCTATCGCGAAAGCGATGCCGTGGCTTATGTTGGACTGACTTTTTTAGAGGAAAGAGAGGTTACGCATGCAATGTCTCGAAGTGACAGAAGCAGGTACGCTAGAATATATCGACCCGATGTATTCATCCCGATTTATCGCCACTCGATATTTGGATCGCGTTTATAACAAACGCGTTAAACGAGGCCCGGGTAAAGGTAGACAGAAAAAAGTAGGTATTTATAAATGCCATAAAGCACCTAATCCGGTGTATTGTTGGAGGTAGCGTTGAAAAGGATCTACTCTATGCTCAGCATCACCTATTTTCGTCGATGCTGGTATATTCATCAATACCGCAAAAACAGGAATCAGATTATCGATATAAAGTTTCATATTGACTCTTTACTCAAACTAGAGAAGGTGAAAGAACAACCGTTGGTTGTCGTTCGGTTGAGGTCTTTATTAGAGCGTTTACGTATAGCGTCGCAGGTGAATGAACAGCTTCATCAGGCGAATAAAGCGCGAGCGCCAAGGGTTGTACGGAAATGTTATCGTTCCGGATTTAATCATCGATTGAAAAGTATACGTAACAGTTTAAAGCATATAACGGAGAATATGACATGAAAGATATCGCGGAAACAAAAGAAGAGAAATACGCACAACTGAAGAAGAAACTGGAGAAACAAGGTTTTCTAGCGAAACGTTTAATCCGTGTTATGCGTTATAAATACAAATGCTATTTCGGTACGGAGCTATCGAACGGCGATGTGTTTGTTAACGAGTGTCGTCGGACAATATCTCGCATTAATGACTTACAAGCGCGTAATGATTGGTGGTACAAAGAATCGGAAAACTTCACTGATACCGACCGCCGTACCGTATCCCACCTAGAAAAACAGTTGAAAGAGTTAATGGAAGACAGGGCCAATCTACAACGTCGAATCCATCAACGATTTGATGAATGGGAGAAGGGGGCTTTTATTAACGGTGATGAGATACGTATCGATAACATCATCAGACGTCTTATCGCTAAAGATGACGAGGAAGATTTACCGTTACCGGACGATCACGATACCGCGAAACAGGTTCTCGAACAAGCGGTACGCTGTATGGGCGCTTTGCTCTCCCTGGGTCATATCGAACGCAAAAAGATCGTTCAAAGTAAATTCGAAAAGCTTCTTGTTCAGTTCCACCGCAAGTTCTTTTATAGCACCGAAAAAGAAGTTGCTGTACAACTAATAGAAGGTATCAATGAAGTTAAATAGAACTGTTTGGGGTATACAGTCATTTTGGTATCGATATTGGTTTAATCGTAATTTACGTGACTTCGTTCGGCTTATCCGTTATGTGAAGCTCATGATAAATTGTCGTGAGTTAAATAGAGAGTTGGGGATAGGCAGTGCGAGGAAATATACGTACGATACAGACCCGTTTATCGAGTACTGCAATTCGTATATAAGAGATATCGTGGTTCTGATGAAATCGAGCCACGAGTTGTTTATGGATCGCGATTCTTGCTGCAAATCCTTTCTCGGACGCTGTGTTCGTGCGAATCGAATAAGAAATGCGATTTCTATGTTACATTGGCGATTTTACTATTTCCCAGACCCCGATAAATAAATAACGTGTATATGAATCAGACAGCTATAATTGATATTTATAACTATCGTAAATACACATCCATGCTCGATGCCGCGACTTCGCTGTTAGAGCACAAGTTACGCGAATGCAACGTACAGACCGCTACAGAAGAAATTCTGGAAATCGCGCAGTTGTTACTTGATCGTTTAAAAGAACTTCGTATTTACGTGGCGAGCGTGTATGGAAATGGTCCCGATGCCGTAAGCATCGCTTATAACAAACCAAGATTGATAGTGGAGAAGATTATCGAGCAAACCGGTAACATCGACAATGAAATCAACGCCTTTATAAGCGGCGTCAACACGTTAAAACTTTAAGAGAGATGATGAGAATGAACGAAAACAATTGTGAACTGGTTCCAGAAGAAAGGTTGGTTGCGATTCGTGACTACTTCTTGGCTGATGAAGAGAACAAACCATTCTTCGTCTTTTCGGATAATAAACATCAAGCAACTTGCGAACTCGCTGCAGCCGAGGGTATGCGTGATGCGTTAGTGTATCGACTGGAAGCGAAACGATCTGTTGCATCAGACATGACAGAGATCGATAATGCGATCAAGGCAGTCGATCGTCGGTACGATGAGTTACTTACCGAATACGAGAAAGGGTCGCAAACAGTAATTCTTCACTAATCCGCCCCATCCATTTGCATGGAGACGCAGATGTTCAACAGTTCGATGGTGTATTACGGTAGTATCGTTCAGGTATTGGTACCTTTCATTGATGAACGTACCTGTTTAGCGGCAGACGCACGGTATATTCAACGCTGGGTAAAACTTGGGCGATTAACACGAAAACATTTACAGCATGCGATGACTTCAACCCATGCTGCGATTCATCTTATTGACCCTAACTTTCGCGACGGTAAAAGACACATTCACCTTTATCGTGAAAGTTATGTCCGCTGGTTAGAAAACGCATTAAAGGATAAAGAACATGAGTAACACAGTTAAACTTAATGAAAACAATTTTTCAAAACTGGACGATTTTATCGAAGAATATATCGAGAAAAAGCAATGGGCTATTATCAGTGTCGCTCCTGATGAGGGAAGCGACGAGCCTGGCTTTATGTATACTGTTGGTCTAACCGAACACGGAATGCCGGAAATCTTCGTATCCGGTTACTGTCCGGCGCTCGGTTCAGCAATCAACAAACTGGGTAACTTCATGGTGAAGGCAAAGACCATCCCGTTAGGCGCGTTCGATGGTAATCTGACTTTGAAAGGTACGGGTGAAACCTTGCGTCTTGACGTACGCGAAATCGAGGATATTGAATCCTTCAACGAAGTGTATGCGATAGCGGCTTTCGCTCGATATGGTAAAAAAGTTGCAGGTATTCAGCTTGTTTGGCCTGACACCAGCAATACCTTACCACATGAAGGTGGTTACGAATCATGCTGCTGTCCGCAGATCCTGCTTTAATCTTAATACCAATAATTAAATTGTTTATAGGAGTTTTTGTGAAATCGACCATCAACCGCACCGATTTTCATCCCGATCGTATTGCGGAGACCTTTGCTCGTATGGATAATAACACGTTCGCTATGTTGTTCAACAGCGGATTTGATTCTACCCACGAGACCAGTCGTTCTACCGGTGTGACTATCGATGCGGAATGTGTCCATGTTAAGGAAACAAGCGCGGAATAAGACGCAATGTACGTTATTATCGATGATGTTGAAGGACGACAGCTAACGCCAGTTCAATCGTTACGATTGCGTAATGCTGCACTGATGTACGCTGTGTTATGGTGGGATTGTAAAACACGTTTACCTAGCGACGCAAAATCGATGCGACGCTATTCAGAAGCATTAGTGTCGTGCGAACATGATGAGATTTTTCAACGACTCTTTGACCGGCTATCAGGTTATCAGGCAATCATTCGGAAGGGTTTGTTTATCTCGATTGAATGGTTCGGCACTGAGTTGCGGTTAATCGTTGACCACAAGGGGATGACGTTACGCCCTAACGCATTCGAGTCGACACGAGCAATTGCTTGGTGGGACGAGGAAGGTAATCGTCTCTGGTGATAAGCACCCCGTCTTAATGGCGGGGATACGCTTAGGTAAAGGTATGAGATCAGACAACAACCGAACGAGGTGAAACATGGTGAATAATGACGAGCTTACGGAAATAAAATCTTGGGCTGCTAAAGCGCTGCTTGCGTATAGCGCAGTTGGTGTACTGTTTGCCGTAATTGGCATGGTAGGTATGCTACGATGAGCATCGAGGATGACTTTTTACGGAACGCACTTGACTTTTATTCTAAACCATTAACACCCGGTGGGTTGGAATTGGGTGTGGTCGATCCTGATAAATTGCATCCAATTGCTAAATGGTTGAATCAACATCGAGAAGGGCTGTATTCCGTTGACCAACCGGAACTGGTGGCACGTTGGCATATTAAGAAAAGCGGTCTCAATATGTCGTTACAAGCGCGTGCGAACAAAGACCATATTGCCCTATCGATCATGGGTACTTTTTAACGAGGATAATTTACATGGCTTCTGTTGGCCCAATCGATAAGACACGCGATGCGGTAAAGGCGTTGCTCGAAAGAATTTATTTTGAGCTTGCGAATGCCGAACATCCAAGCGTGAGTCTTTTCGATGATAAACTCACAGCGATTAATAACGTTCATCCAATGCTGTATCAGGATCTCCTTACGTCGTGGAAACCGATGGGTGTTTTCGCTAACGCTTTTTCAGATACCGTCGTAGCCAGCGGCTTTGAAAAACCGAAGCTACCTTTTGTCTATGAGCCGTCGGTCGATCCAAGACGCGAGCGTCTGGGCGTTTTAACACATGCTCTGATTGATAGTATTGGTTATTATCTTTCCTCTGAATGGACAGCCAAATACACCGAGCTGTTAGACGAATACGAACTGTGGCGTAATCAGATCTTAACGGATGCGGAGAAGAAAGCATACGCGATCGCGTTGGCGGAGAAAACCCGTGGCGACGTTGGTCGTTTAATCCATGATTTCTACGCGGTTTTGAAACCAACCTACTACGAAACAAAACGTCAACTGGCCTGGGAAGAAGCACAAGCGTTGATGCAGAACGCAGAAACAACAGATGATGTTGCGGATATAATCCACGATTACTGTATGTCAAGAATCCTGCTGGATAAAGGCAATCAGAAATACGTTCGTGAGGTTCCGCTTCCCAATAACGCGCTGGGTATCGCAAACGAGATTTTCGAGTTCCTGAACGAGTGGAATCCGCCGTTACTTGCGATTACGTATATCTGCGATGATATTCTTACCGAGGATCTGTTCCTTCCGTTGTTAGGTGAAGCGTCGCTGCGACGTTATTCCCAAACGTTCAAGAACAGCGCGACGATGGCATCTACCGTACCGGTTAGTTTACCGCGTCGTCGTAAAATGCTTACGGTATCCGCAGGCAAGATTAACCTCTTAGTGTTGTATTATGCTGTAAGAAACGGCTTACCGACATTAATTTTCAGGAAAAAGTAAATGGCTGAAGCGACTGTACAAAACCCCCTTTCATTGATTCAGCAAATAAACATACAGATTTCTCCAAAATGCTGTTCTCTCGAACTTGCATTATCCCACGTCGAAAGCTGGGTAACCTTTCGCCGCACGGTGCATCCGCGTTTCCCGGTAAATATCAGCCCAGTCATCGTGGTCGCATTAGAAAACGAAGACCTTACTCAAGACATGTGGCAACGCATCCGTGGACGCATACCGCAATACGTAAATGTGATGGGTGTTCTGTTAGTAAGTGACACCGAAGCGTTCGAAAGCCACCCATTGTGTTACGCCGATGTGGTGGTTACGGATAACCCAATGATGCTTGAACGCATGCGTTCTGTGCTGACTAATCCGGTTCGAACGGAAATATTCATCAACATTATTGGAACACCAATCGATGAGCAGAACATTTCTTAAATGGCTTGGGAACAAAACCAGGCTCATCCCTGAGATTGAAAAAGTGTTACCTAAAGGAAAACGTCTCGTTGAACCGTTCGTTGGTTCCGGCGCTGTCACTCTTGCTTTTAAGTACCCAGCGTATTCGATAGGTGATGCAAACGAGGATATTCTCTCAGTATGGTCTGCGTTACTAGCGCGTCCAGAAGCTTTCATCGAAGAAGTGGAACGTCTTTTTCAAACGGATCCTGCCGACGTCAGAAGCTATTACGAGATACGTGAGCGTTTTAACCGTGCTCAAGATCCGTGGGAACGCGCAATTTGCTTCATGTATTTAAATCGTTACGGTTTTAATGGTTTATGTCGTTATAATCGTGATGGTTTATTTAATGTTGCGCATGGGCGGTATAAGACCGTCTATTTCCCGAAACAAGAATTGCATCTGGCAGCGAAACATCTTCAGACCGCCTTCGACGAGGGGGAGGGGGTAGAAATTGTAAGAGGTGGGTTCCGGCTGCATCTTGAAAAAGTGGTTCCGGATGACGTCGTTTATTGCGACCCTCCTTATATTCCCATTTCCCCTACCGCGTCGTTTACGGGCTATACTCAAGAGGGATTTACGTTAGACGACCATCGCTACCTCGCAGAAAAGGCTGGCAAATTACGTTCGCAGGGAATTCCTACTATCATTAGTAACAGTGCTTGTGCGTTGACTGAAGAGATTTATGGTTCGGCGACAAGACTGCATCCTGTAACCGTACGGAGAACGATTTCGGCCAAAGTAGAAACGAGAAATTCCGTTTCAGAATATTTGATAGTTTATGAATAGGACGATTATGCGTTATTGGAAACTTTCGGCTTATCAAATTGCGTTATTGGGTATTGACACCAAAGAGAAAGAATTGTTGCACGGTGAACTCGACACCGCCTACCTTTCAGAAAACAACATGGTCGTATGTAAATTTGTTGGATTAACGACGCGACGTAATACGGTATATGAAACCTATGCGTTGAAGGGTAAAGGTATGCAGGAAGTTGCTGCTGTGATTCGTACCGGTATCGTGGTACCGCCAGGTGTAAGTGATAATCTTGATGAGGTGTTACATGGAACTCGTAAAGCAACCCGTTAATGCGTGGACACTCATGCCGGATGAGGCGATTCGCTATGGCTTCCTGAAGAAGCACGCGCCGAAGCTCATCGATGGTACCATCGGACCGGAACAGGATTTGTTGTATGCTGTGTTGTTTGATGACTATCGTGCGATGGCGGTTTATGGCGAGTCAGGAAAAGCACACGTCGTAAACATCGAACGTTACGTGTTCAATGAGCCGGGTGTTAAGGAACAGCTTGATGCCATCATGATGAACACGAAACCTGTACCCGAACAGATCAAGCTTCAGTTCCTCGAGATGCTGAATCCGGATGAACGGACGGTGCGGCTTATTCGTAACGATCCTGCCACCCAGGAACTCACGGAAGTATTACTGGACCTGAAACTGCATGTCGCCCTCGAACGTGCGGAAGGGGGTAAGGTTAATACCTGTATCCGTCAATTCTGTAAATCCCGTGAAGCGAAGGTTAAACACCATCAAACACGGAATATCCTGAAAGCGATTCGTTCCGTTGCGCTACCTGAAATTAAAATGAAGGAAGTGCTGTCGTTATACGAAACCTATATGAACGACGAAGTCGAATGCGTTGTGAAGTCTTGAAGAAATAAAAGCGTATTGCCTGTGTCCCTCCCATCGTGGGTGGGCACGGGCGTTATGCTGATGTACATTTTGACAATTTTTTGGTTTCGTATGGAGGAAACGACAACATGATTCTACAGATGCTCGGCTGCCTGTATTTATCTGGCTGGCTAATTGAAACGGTTACGGTGATTATCGGGTTACATAAGCACGGTGTTAGATCCCCAACCTATACGCTTCCAGCACATTGCATTGCAATGATGGGAGCATTCCCTTTTATCGCCCTCGGGTCGATTTTCTGGCCGTTCTATTGGTTCGAACGTCGGTTGCCCGAAGAAGTTCGACAGAAACGTCGTCGTGAGGCACTCGCTCGTCGAGAAGAACGTCAGAGAAACAAAGGTAAACGTAAATGAAAATCACCACCACAGCAGACTATCTGAAACTTATCGATACGATCCTTGAAGCTGATTATTATTACCATGTTAAAGCGGAACCGAAATACACCGATGAAGAATACGATAACCTGGTGAAAACGATACGGGAATATGAAGCGCAGCATCCCGATCAGGTTTCACCTAACAGCCCAACCCGTCGTGTAGGCACACCGGTTGACGGTTTTGAGACCGTGAAGCATCCGTCTCCGATGATGTCTTTGGATAACCTGTTCACTGAAGAAGAGTTGCGGAATTGGACGGAGTCCATCGCAAAAACCTTAGGGGTAGCAGAAGACACGCTCGAATACTTGATCGAACCCAAATACGATGGGTTAGCGATCGCGATTCATTACGAGGACGGTTTGTTGCAACGTGCGGTAACTCGTGGGGACGGTGTTCAGGGCGAAGATGTTACGTCGAATATCCGTACGGTAATGGGTGTCTTTCCACAATTGAAAATGGGGGAATCAACACCACAGAAAATCGAAGTTCGTGGTGAAGTGTTGATGCCGCACTACGCCTTTGAACTCTTGAACACAGAACTCGTTGCGAACAATGAAAAACCGTACGTAAATCCACGTAACGCAGCATCGGGGACGTTACGACGTTTGGATCCGCAAACCGTTGCAAAACGTCGTTTGTTGTTCTGTCCCTACGATGTTTTCGTGGATGGTGATGACACCTACACGTTTGCGACGCAGGGATCAAAAATGGGGTTTGTTGCCGCGTTGGGATTAGGTCTATATAACGAATCGTATATCGCCACGGGGACAGAAGAGTTGATTGTGGTGTATCGTGATATGCTTACATGGCGTGAGAAGCGCTTGTTTGATATTGACGGCATGGTAATAAAACTGAATGATGTTGCGATGCAGGAGAAGCTCGGCGCAACGTCTCGTGCACCGCGTTGGGCACGGGCGTGGAAATTCCCAGCGCAAGAAAAAGCCACCCGTTTGCTTGATGTTGATTTTCAAGTCGGTCGAACCGGAAGCATCACACCTGTGGCTCGCGTCGAACCTGTGTTCGTCGGAGGTACAACGATAAGCAACATCACATTGCATAACGAAGCCGAAATAAAACGGTTAGGTGTGTGCATTGGCGACGATGTTGTTATTCGTCGTGCTGGTGATGTGATTCCTCAAATCGTGAGTGTGCGTCCTGGTGATGAAAGAAAAGAAATCATTTTCCCGACATGTTGTCCGACCTGCGGTACCGCGTTAACGAAAAAGGAAGATGAGGCACGTTGGCGTTGCCCTGCAACCGCGTCATGTCCAGATCAAGCGGTGGGACGACTGATTCACTGGGTGAGTCGTGACGTCATGGACATCGAAGGTGTTGGCGAACGGTTCTTGGAACAGGTCTACAACTGTGGGTTGGTGCAATCAGCGGTTGATCTCTATCTGTTAACTCGTGAGCAGGTTAGCCAGCTGGATGGGTTTACGGATTATAGCGCCTTCAAGGTGATCGATGCTATTCAGAAATCCAAAGAGACTACGCTAGCACGTTTCATTTACGGGTTAGGTATTCTTACAGTGGGTAAAAGCACGGCACGCGATCTTGCTAACGCATTTAAGACCGTGGATAGCTTTTTAGCTGCTGATAAAGAAAGCTTACTCGCCGTTGATGGTGTTGGCGAGATCACAGCCGATCAGATCTTAACGTACATCTACGATAAAGCAAATCGTGGATATATCTTCGATCTGTTGTACGATGTCGGTGTAACGCCAGCTCCAGTTAAGGAACGTGATACAAATCAGTTACCGTTATTAGATACGCGGGTCGTTATCACGGGAAGTTTCAACGGCATCGATAGAAATCGGCTTGCCGCGCGTTTAGCGAACATGGGAGGTACGATTACAAGCGGTGTGAGTAAAAACACGACGGTTGTTATCTGTGGAAGTAATCCCGGCAGTAAACTCGCGAAAGCTGAAGCGTTGGGGATTCCCGTTATCCGAGACTGGGATGCAACAGATAACGAAGAAGAAAGTATCAACATGTTGATTTCGATGATTGATAAAGTTAAGGAGAATAGAAAAGATGGGTAAACGTTGGACGGATAAAGAGGATGAAGCGTTGCTGCTTATTCTTAGCACATCACCAAAAGCGAGCTATAAAGAAATAGCGCGTTGCATGGATCGGACGCCGTGTTCTATTCGCGCACGTTACCTCAAGTTGAGGAAACGACGAGGTGACCTACCTCCTCGTGGGGGAGTTTACACACCAGAAGAAAGAACCCGGGTTGCTATGCTTGCGAAGAAGCACACCCTAAATGAAATTGCTGAAATAATGAATCGTAGCGTACACGCCATCCGGTGTTATTGTTTTCGAAACAGAATACCGCTTAAAGTAAGACGTTGATGGGGTGGCACTATGGTCAAGGACTGGACACCCGAAGAAGACGCGATATTGATTACCCTGTACCGAAACGGTATCCCGATGCAAGAGATTGCGGCACGGCTTGACCGAACAGAAGGCTCTGTTCAAGGTCGAATTAACCGCAATCGCAAGCGCTGGAAACTCATGTCGCGTCACCGCTATTGTTGTTTCGAAGAACGTGTGATGTTAGCCGATTATCTCAAGACACACAGCGTGAAAGAAGCCGCAGTAATGTTCAATCGTAGCGTGGATGCGATCGCTAAACTCTGCTACCGTTACGGTATTGTTGCATGCAAAGCGCAACGTCGAGAGATGATCTATCATCGAATACACACCCTTAGAAAAGAGAATAACACCTGGGAGAGAATACAGAAAATCATCAATAACGAATTTAACACCCATTACACGTTAAGCGGTGTTCATAGCCTCTACTACACTCAAGCATTAAAACGCGTAGAATAGGAGAAATCTCGTTGTGAAACCTCCAGTACGACGATGGAATCGTAAGGATGATGAACAGTTGCTGGAATTGTATTATCGTCACCCGAAATTAAAAATCCGTGAAATCGCAGAAATCATGGAAACAACGTACGGTGCAATTAAATCGAGGTTGATATACTTAAACGTTGAACGCCGTAAACCACATAAACGTTTCAGCGTCGATGAGTTGGAATATATCAGAGCGCACTGCAAACACAAAAGTTATAAACAGCTCGCACGCGATTTAAACAGGGATCCAAACAGTATTAGAACGATAGCACACCGTCATGGTTTCAAGCGGTTAAGCGAGGCTGATACTAAGATCTTCATAGCTTTCGTTGATACATTGTTAGAAGAAACGCAGGATTGGTACCACATTGCTGAACGGGTTAATGCGCATTTTGGCATAACACGTACGAAGCAAGCTGTCTATCAGCGTTGGTGGCATCATAGAAAGAAAAGAGGGATACAAGATGGGACGATCTCGACCGTGGCGTGACGACGAGCTGAAAGATGTTACGCATCTGTACTTAAACACATCGATGACGATTGATGAAATCGCACAACGGACAGGACGAACACGCGCCAGCATCGACGCGCGTCTGGGACGTTTGGGAATACGTCAACGCCAAAAGCATCGACCGTATACGGAAGAAGAACGCACATACATCAAGTCCGTAATCAAACAAAAATCGCTGCGTGAGATCGCGTACGATTTAAACCGCTCGTATGACTCGGTTCGTCAGTTTATACGACTTAATAGAATTCGTCGTGCGTTAACAAAGCAAGAACGGGAAGCGATCATCGCGTTTATCGCGGAACGACTTAACGTTACCCAAAATTGGAATGTTATCACATACGACGTTGTTGTTAAATTTGGGATTGCTACGAATAAACATGCGTTGTATCAACGTTGGTGTTACTACACGAAAAACAAAGGAGTTGCCCGTGCGCAAATACCGTCGCTGGACAGATGAGGAACTCTCACGCCTCGAGAGTTACGCGGATCAGATACCCAGACCACCGGTTAGTGATCTGGCTATTGTATTTCAACGCACAGAAAGCGCGATTAAGAATAAGTTGTATATGCTGTTCCCTTCGTCGAGAACCAATGAGGCATATACGAACAACGAGATTTCCTATATTCGTGACAATATCCACAGATACTCGGTTAAACAACTGTCAAATCATCTTGGCCGATCGAGAGCGAGTGTCGCCTCCGTAATACGACGACTCAAGCTACGACGATATGATCCAGATGAATGGTGCAAAATTTCAGACCGTATTACAGCCCTTCGACGTGAAGGGGTTAACTGGAGAGAAGTTGCTCGCATCATCAGCGTCGAGTTCAAACGGGAGTATCGTCACACACATCTTTGTCAGCGTTACTATTATAACACACGTGGTAAGAAATGGCAGCAGGTAAAGAATACACAACAACCGAAATCGCATTCATACGCCGAAACGCGGGCGTCATGACATCGAAAGAAATAGGTGAAGCATTAGGACGGAGTCAGAGAGCAATTAGCGCGATTGCTTCAATGCTTAACATTAAACTGAGTCATCGTAATCGGAACGATATCTTATCGCGGGTTGTCCATTTACGTGACGGCGAGAACCGTCGGTGGCGGGAGATCATCACCATCATTCAAGATGAGTTTGACGTCACGTATTCCGAATCGGGACTACAGCGTGGATATCAACGCGTGAAGCTCGCGACGATAAAGAACACCGATCCTACTCGTCTTCGTATGTTAAATGAAATCCATCGTTATCGGCAATACGATAAACTTCCATGGAAAGAGGTGCAAAAACGTATCGAGGTACGTTACAACAAACATTATCAAATCACAACACTTTGTCAAATGTACCGACGTCATCGTAACCGACTGTTAGGTAATGAGGGAATTTTAGCATGAGCATCAAAACAGTAGTTATTAATGAACGACCGTTCTATTGCGTTATCGCCTCAACGGTTGCCGATCCACACCTTTACCCACATAAACGACAGATTCGTGAGCTGTACCGTATTCTCGACGATGTAGAATCAGAGGCATGGGCTACCACGTTTATGTTTGAGAATATCCCCGATTTAAAACGTGAGTACGATGCCTTAGAATTAGAAAAGCGTTTACCAGACACCGCAAAGATGGTCGTTATGATCGATGCTATCGCTTCGATACCGGTAGGTCTCTTGGAAGTGAATACAGAGAGCCATATGGGCATTCATGATGTTACGTCGATTGTTGTAAAACCTGAATATCGCGGACGCGGGATCGGCCATGCCTTGATGAATGAAGCACGTAACATCGCTTACCAGTGCGGTGGTCATTCTATCGGTCTGGATGTTCGCGCCGACAATGATGAAGCCCAGGCGTTCTATGAGTCTGAGGGTTTCACGGTAAGATCGTCCTGGTTAACATCGTCCGTAAAACAGAAAGGAGCTTAACATGAGCTGGTTCGATCGTAAATTCTTCACGTTGGAAGAAGTCTTGGACCTACCTTGCGACGCGAATAAGGAAAAGATCGCCGACATGCAACGAATCGCATTAACTCACGCGATATCTTAAAGTTATTGAAAATGAATAATTGTACCCTCCCGGCATGGGAGGGCTTATGCCGATAAAAAGGAAACAAAATGAACGACGTTATTGCATTAGTCACGCAAGGCGAAACCAAAATGCCGTTGCCGTACCAGCAGCTTGCTGCTATCTTAGAACCAATGACGCACCATCAACAATGGATCGTGCGTGAAGAATATACCCAACACGTCGGATGGTCGTTGTTAACCATGGATACCGCGCTCCAGTTAGCAAACATCTGTTACGGGCGACGCGTCGCTGACCTGGGTTGTGGGACAGGTTACCTGACCTACGTGTTACGTAAACTCGGCGTGGAGGATATTACCGCGTACGATGTTACAGTACATCCCCATCCGTTTATCGATGATATCCAGCAAGCCGACTACACGAACATCGATCTTTCACAGTACGACGTTATTTTACTGTCATGGCCGCCTTACGACGAGCCACAAGCGGCGTTGGTTGCCGCACGTATCCAACCCCACCAGCTTTTGGTCTATCAGGGTGAAGGATACGGAGGCTGCACTGGAGACGACACCTTCCATTCGATGCTTCGTTCGGATTTCTCCTCTGTGGAAGAATTCACTGTGAACTTAAATGCGCGTCATTTGACTTTTAACGGTATATACGACGCATGGGCGGTTTATCGCAAGCAATCAGAATTTACAAAACAAAAGGATGATTTGGAAGATATGCGTCATGAATGAAGGAAAAGAAATGGAGGACCGTTTTATGTTAATCGTAACCAGCAAACAGGAAGTATCCGATTGGCTTAACACACATCTTAACGCTAACGCCTCCCCAGGAGGCGTTGTGATCAATCCCGTTTATAATGGGCTGCCGTTCAAAGCTCGATATGAACGAGGTGCGCTGGTATCTGCGAAAGTGAATGACGTTTCATTAAATCCGGAACATGCTTTACGCGTATTTCGTATTCCGTTAACGATCAATTATCGCGGTTTAGCAAAAGTGATGGTCGTTTCTGGTACGGTGTGTAAATACGCTGAAGCGTCTATCGATGATTTTCATAATGGGGTAAGACACTTTAGTGCGGTTGCTGTAGGTTATCCTGAAGCGGATCGGGTTGAGGTTATCGAACAGGGATCTACAGCTATTCCGTCCGACGTGTTTAAACTGCGTTGTTTGTTCGAGACTTGGCGGTTAGCCAGCTTCAAACAGTCGCGAATCGTTCCGCATCGAACGGTATCGGATGCGCTACGACAGCTTGATGTGATCGTTGCAACGTTAAATCGGACAAAAGGTATTTCTGCGTTGTTGTTCTCGTTGAACAGTCCAGAAGACCGTTCACGAACGCAGAATCCAGACTGTGTGTTCTTAACCCCGGAAGGAGTTATCCATGGTTTACCGAAGAAGTCTCTGGAAGATAAGATGGCAACGTCTTAAGTGGTTATGTAAAGAGAAATGGAAAAAGATAAAGAGGGCTTTAAATGACAGTGGTGAGTATTACTGAGCCGCGGTTTATCCGCGAAGTTATTGATCGTCGTCGATCGGTGATCGTTGTTTACGGACGAATGGAAAGTAGCGCGCCTCAAGAACTTTGCGTGTTATTCCAGGGGTGTTTCGTACATCGACAGGAAGGACATAAGGGTAAAATCGTTCCTGGTGATTTGATTAAAGCGATGCGTAAGATTGATGTTGAGCAACGCAAGCTGAATCTATCGCATCGTCTGCCTCCCCTCGATGAGGCCGAAGCCAAAGACTTCGCAGATCGGGTTATGAAATCAGCTATCGTGCAGTACTTCGGAAACATGCCAAGCAAGCGTAATAAAGCCTTACATGTTGAATCCGATCAGCTGCTTCATTGGAATTCGAAAGCGTTCCGATTCGAAGAGGTGTTCTTACCCACTTTCGGTAAACGGCTGACGTGGGACTTCCCAACAGGGTATGTTTACAACGGCGACATCCCGCCAGAAATACAACATAAGAAAGGGAAAGCACTAGAAGAGCAAACAGAAGCCGCAGTCGTTGAGCAGGTTTACCAGCGTCTGACATTCTGGTTGTTTGGACCAACACTGGAACCTAAGTAATGATTCGTGTTATGTTGGCTAATGGAGAATTACGCCGTTACTCTTTCATACGTGCAATAAAGTACCTCATTGTTAGAGGAGAACAGGTTTATTTCGACACCACACGCTATCACTACGATCATCCCGACTGCCGCGTAACGTGTTTCTTAATCAAGCGTAGGCGTTTGTCTAAGTTGCAACAACGTCTCATTTATTTGCATCGAACACGAGTATTTTGTTCGTCGACGGTACTTCCGTATCCGGTCGAAAGTAACAGCGTTAAACTCGCTGTGTTACAAGCATTAGATCGTCTACCTAAACCAATATCGTGGCCTATCGAGTATTACGAATCAGAGGAGAACCAAATACATTCATATAGCCCTTTATTTGGTACCCTTTACATCCAATTATTTAAACGCAATTCATTAGGTTAGTAATCATGCAAATTACAAAAGCAGAACGTATCGAAATTTTCAAAACCACAAAAACCAACGAACAGAATCGAATCGCTAACAATACTCGACTGGTCGCTCGAATGTTGCGTGCGGGCTACGAGCAAGCCTCTCGATTTACCAGCCACTTAAAGCAGACCGGTATTGCTTATTACGACGAAGATAAAGATATTCTGATTTACACCGGATGGATCGAAAACCATTGCTGGTGCGATCGCGGGCATGCGATAATGCACCTGCTCCCAAGCGGTAACGTCAGCGTAACGTTTACACTAACACCGTTGATGGTGCGTCGCGCATTCCGTATGAATAACTTCATGGAGCTGCAGGCGTACGTCCCAACAGCAGCAAAAATGGTATTACCGACGATCCATGATTGCACGGATATCGTATTCGATGGAAAAGACCTATCCATCACGTACTATTTAGATTGAGGGAAAGATGATGGCTGCGCTAACGCCCAGATACTTCACCTTCGTTTGCGGTAATAAACCGAAATTCAGTTACAGTGATGATATCCATCGCATGCTGCGTAACCGCGTAGCAAAAGTGCTGATTGCACTCATTTCGGAGCGTTACGGGTTTGGTCTCGATTACCCCAAAGAAGGAGGTCGGCTGGTTTCTCCTCTACCACCTGACAACCATCCATTACGTCCACTGTTAGATACGGTAATTCTTCCGCTGTTCACCGAACAGACACCCCTAACAAAAAGTTTATGTCGTCATTTGCTCTATGATTACAGTGTGCTGTGGGAGCCATTACGTACAATGCAGCCACCGCGTAATTTAGGCGTATTTGACAAGTATGAAATAACAGCCATTGTTAATCTGCTTGGTGGTGAACAGGCTTTAGGTTGGCGTGTTGTCGACGAACTTACGATAAGTTGGGAGGTGAGTAACGTCACGGATTACGATATAGACCGTAAACAAATCTGTCTCTGGGAGCATACCGGCCCGACAGTGCAAGAACTGCTCGATATGCCCAATTTCTTCTACACGGGAGTGATACTGGGTTATCGGCCAGGGGATAAGGACTTCTACCTCGAAAATCATCGATGGTTGACGCAATACGGACACACTTTAACCTACCCAAAACTTGAAGAAATGGGTGATAATGTTTGGTGTATCCGTAATTTAGCCATTCTTCCGGATAACGAGCATTTTGCGAAAATACTTGCTGATAAAGGAGGTACGGAAGATATTTACAGCGTGTGTTTTGATTTAGGCATCGCCTGCATCTTTCGTATCGCTGACGTCGGAGGGAGTCCACGCATCGAGATGGTTGAACGCTATCGTTGGACAGAAGGTACGATACCACCTGATGAAATACTCAAACTTTTCCCTGAGGTTGTGGTTAAACGAATTAATGAGATCCAACCCTACTTAGCAAAAGCGTGAATAGGTTAATACATTAATTTTCACGGCTATATTACTTAGGTGAAGCAATGCAGTAATCAGCTTCACCTTGAATTATTAGCAACCAATCCAATATAAAAGGATGTCAAGATGAGTATGTTTAAAATGGCTGTATTTGCTATTCGTAATAATCGCGATATCTTAGGTCATTTGGAAGCCGACGCGGAAGGAACATTGATTCGTTTCATGCGTCGTGTTAAAGAAGCCTTTGATAATCGCGAGTATCTCGTGGAAGTGGTTGAGGACCTTCCACCGAACTCGATGCGTTTTGTCGCTATCGATGGGTCCGCAACCGACATCCGTTTCATCACCGTTAACGGAACAATGATGATGTTTTCGGGCGATGATACTGTTACAGGACTGTTTCCAATCGTAACGGTTCTGGGTCATTTCTTACGTGCAAACTAATCAGGTCCCCCTAAATGGGGGCCTTTATACCGATTTTATTTCAACGAGGATCTCTATCATGAAACTGTTCAAAAATATCGCATTCGCTATCGTCACCACTCTGGCTTTTGTTAGCACGCAAGCACAGGCTAACTGGATGGCTCGTGGGAATAACTGCTACGCCTACAGCGAAGACGGCCGTTATCAGATTGGTATCTCCGATCGTTCGCTTGTTGTCATGGGTCAATTTCAATGCAGCGCGCACTATCCGATGTCTGATACCGTAGGAATCAATGGGCGTGTATACCAAGCATTGAATATCTGCAGTCCTGACATGCGTTTGATCCCGGTTATTAGCCTTGCGAATACAGATCAAGCTGCTAGCGCAATCGCCAGCCTTAAAGAAGCACGTCGTGCGCGTATTCGTGCGTTTAACGAAACCATCATCGTAAATACCGATGATATTCAGGCATGCGCTAACAGTGTAGCGGCCGTACGTTAATAGGTATTGTAACATTTTACTTTCGAGGAAAATATCATGAAAACGTTAACTAAATTGTTTGTTGCTGTTGCTATTCTGTTCGGTAGTGTTGTCGGTTCAGCACAGGCTGGATTGCTGGATAGCCCAGAGGTTTACGATAAAGCAAAAGCAATCTACATGGCCATGGAGAGCATGACGCCAGCAGACCTTGAAGAATGTGGTGTTGATTTCGGTACCCCGAAAGAACTTCCCGGCGTTAAGAACCCTACCAATCCCAGCGTGAAATTGAAAGTGGCAGACTTCGAAGTTTTCAACCCCTCTTTCAAGACCTACGCGCGGGTTCGTATACTCGTTGATCCAGCAACCGGTGTTGTTCAGGGCGGTGAATATCTCTATCTGGGTAAATAATTGAGTAAGGACAATACGATGATTCCAGCTAACCCTCTTTTAAGTCTCAATCCTGGTGTCGATCGGATACAACCTGCTTTTTTATCACAGTTCCAGGCTGATTATGACGGCGACGTTGTAACTCGAACCCGTATCCGTCTGTTGAATCGCTGCAAGAAAGGCCCAGGTAAAGGCAAAGTAAAAATCATTCAACGTTTAATCACTTATGTATAAACCAACACTGTTCGATAAGTGCCGCCTGCATATGGGCGGCATCGCTCTGGTCTTTATGTTGTACAACAGTTGTCAAGGAGGTATGTGGGTACGTGCGATATTACTCGCATTCGCGTTAGTGATGTTTCTAAAATTTGAATCATCGCTTTATCAGAAAAAGTAAGAAGGAGTTCATGATGGGACATATGCTACTACGGGGATTAACGGGGATGGTTCTAGCATGGATGGTCATTGGGTTTTGTGGGATGATGTTCTTCATGGTCGATGAACCTGCTGCCCGAATTAACGTAGGGTTATGGTTCGTCTTCTTGATGATAGCGGTATTCGTTATCGTTACCTTGTTAAGGAATGTAGGAAAACACAAATAAACGATCGGGAAAAACCATGAGTTTAAAGACATACGCAAAAATCTATTTCATTTTCACTTTTATAATGATCGGGATTTCTGCAGCGAATATCGATTTTGAAACATCGACGGAACGCGTTTATTATGTTATCCGAACCATCGTTTGTGTTGTAGGACAGCTTCCCCTTTTGTATATTTGTACATGGTCGACGCGTAACATAAAACGGTTTGTCGTGTATGGGTTCGCGTACGTTCTTTTTATGCTTGTTATGTGGCAGGTCGATGCTCGACTGAGTGATATCGCAAATATCATCGCAACGGCGATCCTCAGTGCAACAAGCTGGTGTTTATTTTTACCGATGTGTCGACGTGTCGAGGATGAAGGTTATGGGTATCACGGAGAATCTTAAGTTAACTAATCGCATCCTTGTCGATAGGGAAGTTGTTTTACGCGAGATACGAAGCGTGATGGCGATCTTTAATCTGGATCATCGATCCGCCATTATGTCTATTCTCTTGAATAAAACAACCTTTAATATCCGGGAGATGCGTCGTATTCACAACGGTATGGAGCGACGCCATAAATTAAGCGACGAACTCGTACATTGCGAGTTTATACCACATCAAGCCTATCGACGTATTTATCGTGATCCGTGCCTTCGGGATAAATACAACCTATGGCTCGACGGTAGAGGTTAACATCTTTGAGAAACTATATGAATTCAAACGATGTACACCTTTACCGCGTTGGATGCGGGAAATGGGTTCTGTTATCCAACGTTATGTTTATTGCCAAACCAGAGGAGACCGTATTTTCAGTACCGTTTATTTCTGTCGTGGATGTCGGGCAAACATCTGACGCTAACCTGCTGCCCGCTGAATAGAACAACCCGATAGACGGGACGCGTTATCAAGACGCCAGTGGACAGCACCTTATCGTGAGGTTATTAAGATGCAAGGTATTTTACACACGTTGATTTTAGGGCTTGTTATGTTGCTTATCGCACCGTTCAGTCAAGCATCGGTGAACGCAGGACCTAGAATCGATTGCCGGAAAGAGATCGTCGCATGCGCTGTGTATATGGAAGCCAGAGGCGAATCTGTAAAAGGGCAATACTCCGTGGCGTTTTTAATACATAATCGATCTATGGACTACCGATTCCCTACGAACGTCAAAGACGTCGTACTGCAAAGAGGTCAATTCCCCTGGACAAAACAAAGGCGTATTGTCATACGCGATCATGCTGCTTTTGAGCGAGCAAGAGCAATAGCACGAGAGGTCGCAACATTACGTTATACTGACATTGCGGCTTACCATAAAGCCGACCCAACACGAGGAGCCGTATTCTTTAACGCGAAACATCTTCGCCCTAAACATTTCAGAAAACATGCTACCAATATCACCGTGGTAGATAGCCACATTTTCTTTGGTAAACGACGTCACACGTAAAACAAATCCGTATGCCCTTCCTGCGTAATGCGGGAAGGGTTTATGCTGTTAAACTGACTAAATGTAATCATCCTAATAAAGAAGGAAATCATCATGAAAACGATCAAAGCAACTAAATCTGTTAAAACCAAAGTTCAACCGTTGCACCACATCACGGTTTATCGTAACAAAGATAACGCGATCACCAAGTTCCGCGTTCGTGTAAAAGCGGCTGAATCCGTATTAGAGAAATTGGTTGATATGACGGTTTCTGTCGATGCCTACGATTCGTACCAGAAAGCAATGCTGACGGCGATTCAAATCCGTGATAAAGCGTTGAACAACCCAATCAATGCATTTTAATACATAACAACTTAGCAAACGGTTCTTCTCTTCCTGAGGCTGTGGAGGGGAAGAACCAGAAAGGAGTAATTATGTTTTCTTTTGTTGTCAGCGAAGAACAATTAGTCCGTTTTAAAGCACGTGCGCGTGCCGCTATAGAGGAAGAAATCATAGAACCTGGAATTTTACCCGCATGCCAGGCATTGTTGGATGCGCCCGGTATTGCACCGATGTTGTCATGTGAAGGGCACGAAATTCAAAAGATCAGCGTGACATTGGACGGCAAACAAACAACCAAAGAAGTCAAAAAACACCCACACGTTGTCGTCGCTGTGACGACCGAAGGGTTGTCTTATATAAGCGCTATCGGAGAATGCTTGCAGCGACAATCCGCTGATTATATTTGGCAAATTGGGGTTAACAGATTGAGCGATCCCACCAGAGAAGACGACACGCCGGAGACACATTACTGGGCTTGGGATATCCACTCGGTTAATTTCAAACATCGCGATGGCGGGACAATGGAGGAACGCGGTCAACGATTAAACGCTGCTATTCTGGAGGCGATAGAGTTCGTAAAGAACAAACATTAACTTTTACAGAAATTCAGTAACCTGTGTACTAGTAATCATGTCGCGTAAAAGACAATCTTTTGTTTGAGGAATGGAAAATGCAAGAAGCACGTTATCAAGGAAGCATCATGCTCTCCTGTGGTTTTGTTATCGAACACCCGGCGCTTGGTAAATTGTTCATCAAAGAAGAAATACGTAAACCAGGACAATCAAAGAACTTTTCGCCGCTTTTAGCCGCTAAAGCCTTATTAGAATCGTTCGAGGATATTAACGTCGTCACTTATCACACAACGTTATATCAGGCTGATGGGTACAGATGGTTCGACGGATGGATTCGTGTCCATCATGATGGTATCGAGGTCATGGTGGGAAACCTAGACGCCCTTCCGTTTACCCGTCTTGATATCGATACTGTTGAAATCGATTATAGTAACATAGCGACTAAACTCCCTGGCGATGAGTTGATCCAAGACGTACGTCGTTTCTGGTCGAACTATCAGGATAACATTTTGATTCCGGTACCTGACGAACTCTCTAAAGTTTATGATGAACTGGTTAACGAGAACGGGGATGTATGGCGTACGTGCGAAGATCCTTATCGCTTCTTTACACGTAAACAAAAAGAACGTTTGATGGTACGCGGCTGGATTGAGAATCCTCTCGGTGATGTTTACCATTACGTTGATGCGGAAGCTGTGGTGAGTGACGAACGGCATAAATTTGATATTCGGGATGAACAGTTAATATGGACAGCACAGCGTTCAGTAGAGCAAGATGATGTGATTACCATGTTCTATGACCCTGAAATCAAATTGACTCTGTTTGTAGAAGGAGATATTGACGAATGAATTGGATTAAGGTAGTGTTGTTTATTATACTTGTTGCCGTATCTGTCGGACTATTCTTTTACACACGTCGGAAAGAACAGAAACGTAAACCGAGCAGACCGTTGGTTACCGGTGTTGTAACACCCGCAAAACAGTCTGAATTACCTAAATCGCTTTATATGACGGAAGTGACTTTAGACGCATCAAAAGGCAATGAGCTTGTGCTCGAAATGTTAATGCAGAAACATTATAAAGATGCTGTATTGACTGCCGAGTATTGGGTTGATCCTAACAGACCAGGCAAACGCTGGCGTGCCTGGTATCCTTTACATGTACCGTGTACGAATACCTGGATTGAGTGGCCTGCATTGGTTAGCTATCGTTCAACCGATAAAGCGAACAAAGCAGCGTTCTTCTTAGACACCAATCGTTTCAAATGGTATCCCGATAAGGTAACGAATGAGCCGGTATGGATGCCTAAGAAGGGCGGCACTTGCTTTACTGTCGGACAAGTCCTGTTAACAGATTTAGACGACCAGAACAACTTCTTTGTCATTGAAGAAGAAAAGCTTAACGATCTGATTCCTTACTAATCGTTCGATATAACGGTACGCGGTGTTCATCCCTAAAAAGGATGAATACCGTTTTCCTATTTTTTGTTTTTTTTTTAGGTTCCCATGGTATGAATTGGGTTTCTTTCCTATCAACGATCATCTATGAGGTCAGCATGTATCCTGAAGCATCATGGCAGGAGGAAGTGTTATCTAAAATAAACACCTATCTCCAGCATCCGTTATCCCTGTCAGACATTACGTTAACGCCAGCCTGGTATGGTGCATCAGGTCGGTTACGCCTTTCTATAGCCCCCACACCACAATCGGTTTACTACGTCGAAGACCCCGTACAGGTTTATCTTCAACGTCGAGACATTGCTAAAGCGTTTACAGGAATTCCGTTACGTTTTATCGTAAGCACCGATGTTACTTTAAGAAATATCGTAGATTCCATCGCTGAAAAGTACGGCATTAATTTCGACCTCGCGGTTGATTTCCTGGAAACCGATCTTAATGAGAAGATCACCTTTGAAACATCAGGTATTCAGTCAGTCGATCTACTAATTGCCGAAGACAGCTATGTATGGTCCGGGTATTTACAAGTACAGGTCGTTAACGATAAGCTGAACCTGATTACTATTATTCAAGCGTACCAGCTTACGGGACTGCATTACATCCAAGAAACAGATATGACCAAGGGTTCATTGGCGTTGGCTACCACCGCTGCATTGGGCGATCTTGCTGTACAGCCTGTTGATAAGTCTGGTGGAACTGAATTACCGATCGAATACTTCGAAAGGATGTTAAGCGCTCTGGTGGGGTCTGGTGAAATTAGCGAGGACGATAAGGCTCAGGCAATAACCACATTACAGACTGCCGAGAATCGTACGGTACTCTTCGTACAGCGTGGTGCGGCGCAAATCGCAATAACGCAAAAGGATGATTGGCAGATAGGTAATCTGTACGGTTCAATGGTCGTCTGTTATTATACGGACAATGGGGGTAAATACATCCTAAAAGCCACCGGAGGCAAAGTACAGTTCTATCTAGGTGGATGGGGTAAGGTCAATATCGATTGGGGTGATGGGAATAAAGTAACGGAGACCTCAAGCAACAACTCCTACTCCCACGATTATGCGGACACCGGTGAATATACCATCGTCGCTACAGGTATGGTGAGAGGTGGTGACGTCACTCAGACGATCAGAGGGTCCAAAATTACGGAGATCGTAAATTGGGATAACGGTATGTTCCGCTCCCCATCAACCAATAACCTTTCATCGCTTCATACAGTACCAAACCGTATCCCAGAGAAATGGACGTCGTTAGACAAATTGTTCCAATTCTTACCTACACTTAATGATCCTAACATTCAAGAGTGGGATGTTAGTCGTATCACCAGTATGTGTGAAACCTTCTCCGGATGCGGAAAACTCAACCTCGACTTTAGCAAATGGAATGTGAGTCGGGTTACCGATATGAGCTGGATGTTCCAAGGTTGTTACAGGTTCGTTGGTAACGGGTTAGATAAATGGGATGTATCCAAAGTTAACGACATGAGTTTTATGTTCAGTGATTGCAGAGCACTCGATGGCGACAAGCTGATTAACTGGAAAACAGACAGCCTCATTAAAGCCGCCAGCATGTTCTCAAGCACGTCGTTCAATAGCGGCATCAGTGGTTGGAATACATCAAATTTACAGGACGTGACTAACATGTTTGCCTACAATACAGCATTCAACCAAGACATATCCGGTTGGAATACCCGTTCACTACGTAATATCGATTACATGATGCGCGAAAACACCGCATTTAACCAAGACCTTAGCGGTTGGGACGTAAGTAATGTAATTTCTGGTAAGGACAACGTTGGACAGGGCGCAACAAACTGGCCAAGAGAACGTTGGCCGGGATATGTAGCAGCATAATCGTATTATCCTCCCCTCTATCTCGATTTGTCGGGGTAGAGGGGCAATATGCGCGGAATTTTATGCGGTCGTCTAGACTGTTTACGTTTACCTCGAATCGCACTCCGGTCTCGAGGCGTTTTACAATTTAATTTGATTGTTGGAGGAGGGTTGCGCTTATGCGTTCACTTTACCCGCCATGGAAAGACGAACTGACGTCGTTGATAAACAGACGTAACAGTAGCGTGTTCAGCAGCTCCGATCTTACATTAACCTTGGATGGGAGTTCCGGTGCTAACAGGGCAAAAGTGATCGTCACAGCAAATGAAGGAACAAAGTGGTGTGGTGAAAGTTTTATCGTTTACGCTCGACGCGATATCGCGAAGGCATTTTTAGGAATACCGGTAAAAATCGTTTTAGAGTCCGTTGAGACAACAACTATAAATGCGATTATTCGGGCGATTTCAGATCAATACGGGTTCGTCTTTGATCCCGACGTTGACTTTGATGCGGTTACCCTTGCCACTGTTATTGATTTTCGTGACGATATATCCAAAAAGATTTCTATCCCCATCGCGAATACCTCCATGGTTTGGCGTGGTCGATTGGATCTTACCGTGACAAACCAACACGATGTATCTCCGGCTCATCTTTACGCCGGTGCCACAACCGTCATTGGTGATATCATCACTATTTATCCAGGATAAAACACCATGAGTACAGCATATATAACGGTAGTTACCGATAAAGGAGCAGAACGTATCACCGCTGCGTTACTTCCCGACGGTGAGAAACTAAAAATCACACACTTTGCCGTTGGTGATGGTAACGGCTCGATCCCAACCCCGTCCGCCAGCCAAACAGCGCTTGTTCACGAAGTTTATCGTGGGGAAGTTTCTAATATCCACGCGGATGGTGATAGCACAACCAGGATTATCGTTGAGGGTATTATTCCTGCTGGTCAAGGTGGGTTCTGGGTACGTGAGATCGGTCTGTATGATGACCAAGGTGTTCTGATTGCCGTCTGCAGCGCACCAGAAAGATATAAGCCTACGCCTGCCGAAGGCGCAACCAGCGTTCTTAACTGTCAAGTGCATGTCGTTGTTAGTAATACGAGTGCAGTACAGCTTAAGGTGTTGGATAACGCATTTCTTCCTGATGCGACCACAAATACTCGAGGACTGACCATCCTGAGCAACGCCATCGATAGCGACGACGAGACAAAATCGGCCACGCCTAAAGCGGTTAATGCCGTTCGTAAACAATTGCCTGTTGTTGCAACAGATATTCGTGACCGTACCAGCGGACGAGTGGCTCTACCCGGTATGTTCGGTTATGGGGCAATACTTACCGACGTTAAGAATTTCAGCGGTACCGCTGGAGTAACAGAATTCTTAACGTGGGTTAAAGCCGCAACCCCGGGGATTTACCAGGTATCACAGTCAGCGGGTGAAAACAAAATAATCCCAGGAGTGACGTTTAACGGTCTTATTGAAATAAAATACATCAGCTCGTCACGGAACAGTTCTGGCCCACAAAACGAAGAGAAGGGAATATTCTTTTTAGGTGTTAACGGTGATTTCTGGTACAACCGTTATCATGCCAGCAGTGGTGGTTCTCTCGTTGGATGGGAAAACCTGAAAGTCGATGTCGACGCACTTAAACGTCTCATCGCGCTCAAGGCAGATCTTAATAGCCCTGTGTTCACCGGTATCCCGGCAGCGCCCACCGCAGCAGTTAACAATAGCAGTCGACAGATTGCCAACACGGAATTTGTGATGCGCGCGATCGCAGCGCTGATCGACTCGTCACCAGCGACGCTAAATACGCTTAATAAGCTGGCTCGAGCTATAGGAAGTGATCCTAATTTCGCAACGACGGTAACAAATGCGTTAGCTGGGAAGCAGCCCCTTAACGCATTACTGACCGCCTTTTCAGGTTTAGCAACATCAGCAAACAAATTCCCGTATTTTACCGATACGAATAAGGTTGATTTAGCGACGATCACACCGACAGCACGGACGTTACTGCAGCAATCTAGCATTGAAAGCATGCAAGCATTGTTGCGGTTATCGGCAACACTATTCCAGCGTTTTCGAGGACAGCTCCCCACCGACGCAAATCTGAATACCTACGGTCCGGTTGAAGCGTCTGTGGGTATTTGGTCTAAACCAGTATCAACGAACGCGGACGTCGCCCACAATTTCCCTGAAGCAAATGCCGCAGGTTACATTGAAGTGCTCCCAACTGGGCAATTCGGTGGAACGCAACGTTACACTGTATGTACAGGCAATATTTACGTACGTAGTTTAACGGCAGCATGGAACGGCCAGGATGGTCCATGGGATGATTGGCTGAAAGTGGGTAATAATGCAGCCACAGCAGCTAAACTTGCTACCGCAAGAACGATAGGTGGCGTCAGCTTCGATGGTTCTGCTAACATCGATCTCCCCGGTGTTAACAAAGCTGGCACCCAGAATACCAGCGGTAACGCTGCTAGTGCAACCAAGCTACAAACTGCACGTAGAATCGGTGGCGTTGCCTTTGACGGAACAGCGGATATTGCATTACCGGGTGTGAATGCGACAGGTAACCAAAATACCACGGGGAACGCTGCAACCGCCACGAAATTGAAAACCGCTGTTACGATCGGTGGTGTGAGTTTCGATGGTTCGGCCAGCATCAGTCTACCGGGTGTTGATGCAGCGGGAAACCAAGACACCAGCGGAAACGCAGGAAGCGCAACCAAAATTCAGACCGCGAGAACCATCGGGGGTGTTTCTTTTGATGGTACTGCGAACATTGATTTACCAGGCGTAAATAAAGCGGGCACGCAAAATACCAGCGGCAACGCGGCTACAGCGACAAAGCTACAGACCGCCCGTAAAATCGGTGGTGTTGCGTTCGATGGTACGGCCGATATCGCATTACCTGGCGTTAATGCGGTTGGCAATCAGAATACGACGGGTAACGCCGCAACCGCCACGAAATTGAAAACACCGATCACGATCGGCGGAGTTTCTTTTGATGGCTCTGCTAGCATTAACCTACCAGGTGTCAACGCGGCAGGTAATCAAAGCACTTCCGGAAACGCTGGTTCAGCAACAAAACTCCAGACAGCGAGAACCATAGGGGGTGTGTCCTTTGATGGTACCGCCAACATTGATTTACCGGGTGTGAACAAAGCAGGTAATCAGAGTACCTCTGGTAATGCGGCTACTGCCACGAAACTCCAAACAGCACGGAAGATTAACGGGGTCGCCTTTGACGGTACAACTGATATTAGCTTTAGCATTAACGTGCTCGCTTCCAAGGGACGTGTCACCGCTTTAGCTAATGCGACTCAGGGCAGCAATACGGGTATCCAGATGTACGAAGCGTACAATAACGGATACCCTACAGCCTACGGTAACATTATCCATCTTAAAGGCGCTTCATCGGTCGGTGAAGGTGAAATCCTCCTTGGGTGGTCAGGTACCTCGGGTGCCCACGCTCCAGCTTACCTACGTTCACGTCGTGATTCAACCGATGCGAACTGGTCGGAATGGGCACAGATCTACACATCTAAGGATAGTATCCCAGGCGTGAATGCGACAGGCAACCAAAACACCACGGGGAATGCGGCATCCGCAACGAGGCTGCAAACGGCAAGGACGATTGGTGGTGTCTCATTTAACGGGACGGCAAATATCAACCTGCCTGGGGTAAACACCACCGGTAACCAAGACACGACCGGTAATGCTGCCACGGCGACAAAACTGAAGACAGCCCGCACCATTGGTGGGGTGTCTTTCGACGGTAGTGCGAACATCAATCTGCCTGGTGTTAACGCCGCGGGAAACCAGAATACATCAGGAAACGCAGCAACGGCAACGAAGTTGCAGACCGCGCGCACGATTAACGGTAAACCTTTCGATGGTACAGCTAATATCACGTTAGCAGCTAAAGATCTTGGTTTAGCTGATTCTAGTGGATATGTCGGGCGTTTACTGAATATGCGTGTTTTCACATCGTCAGGGACGTACACCCCAACACAAGGAACAAAACGGATTAGAGTAACGATAACCGGTGGTGGAGGCGGTGGCGGTGGTTGCCAGGCTTTTTCCAACAGCGAAACGTTTTTTGGCGCTGGGGGAGGAGCTGGCGGAACAGTAATTTCGGTTATAACGGTAACAGCTGCTAGTTATTCTGTTGTAATTGGTTCTGGTGGCACTGGTGGTTCCGGGGCAACAACTGGAAACAGGGGTGGGGATAGTAAATTTGCATCCCTGCTAACTGCTCCCGGTGGGCAAGGCGCAGGAAAAACAACTGTCACAAACACTGGTGGCGGGGGTGGTGGTGTACCTAGTACCGGGGATATACGCATTTCAGGTGGTGATGGTGATGACGGTCAAGCTGGCGCATTTCCTGTATGTGGCGGTGGGGGTGCGTCATATTGGGGTGGCGGTGGTCGCGGAGCTGTCGGTGGTGGGTCAAACGGCCTCGCACGAGGTTCGGGCGGTGGCGGCGCTTACGATAACGGTTACACTGGAACCGTTATGCGTGGCGGGCGTGGCGCTGACGGGATTTGCATCATCGAGGAGTTTATGTAATGAGTACATCATACGCTGTTATTGAAAATGGGGTGGTAGTAAACACGATTGTTTACGACGGTGAAGCAGAGCTCGATATATTCGACAATCAGCAGTTGGTTCATATCGACGATAAGGAGGCTGTGTCACCTGGAATAGGTTGGTCATACTCAAATGGTGAGTTTACCGCACCTCCGGAACCCGAGCGGCAACACGAAGATCTCGTCGCCGAAGCAGAACAGATAAAACAATCTTTGATTGATTCTGCGCTGGCTTCCATCGATCTTATTCAGTTAAAATTAAGGGCTGGGCGAAAACTGACTCCGGAAGAAACGACCCGACTTAATGCTGTTTTGGATTACACTGATGCGGTGACCGCTGTCGATACCGATGCTGCACCAAATATCGATTGGCCGGAATTTCCTACAACTGTGTAATTACTATGGAAATCACTCCCGTTAACACATGAGGAAATCCGATGACAAAGAAACTTTGCGCGATCGTTCTTGGTATGCTGATGGTGCTTTCTCTGGGTGGGTGTGCTACGCTGGAAGGTTTACCGAACCTGGATAAAGACCTGACGCAACTGGTGGGGTTGAAACCTGTCGAGAAGAACAGCAATCTCGCTGTGTATTCCTGCTGGGGCGCAACCCAGGAATTCGAACATTGGAAACCGAAGTTCTCAACCACTGAAATCTGGAACGATAAAGTTCTGGTTGTAGACGAAGGTAGTCAGTTTACCGTCGACTCTCCGGTAACCGTTTTCGAGTCCACACAGTTGTACACCACGGTGAAAGACTACGTTGATCTGGGGTTCAATACCACAACCAGCGAACGCTTCTACCGTATGAACAAACCAACATTGTCTTACGCAAGTTCAACCCTGAACTCGAACGGTGATGGTGTTGGGATGGTCTTCTTCAATTGTTCTACCGACCGTGCATTGATCGCTGATCCCAACTCCGTTGAGGTTATCAGTAAGTAATTAAGTATGCTCCTCCAACCCGTAAGGGAAGGAGGAGCTGCTATGGCGTCATCGTATGAAATTTCCTTTTTGAGAATAGAAACGGGGTAGAAAATGGCGATAGCGCGAACTATAGGGTTCACGTCCAGCACGCATCCGACATCTCAACCATCAACGTATAGGACAACATCATGGCTATAAGTACAGATAAAACACCGAATAGCGGCGCACGTTTACAAGATGGTAACTCATGGCACGATAACACCGACGCTTACTACAACACCATGATCTGCTGGACGTTCGACGTTCGTGATATTGCGACACAAGTCCAGAACAATTATCCTGGTACCAAATACCTCGAATCGATAAACGGCTATGTAAACGCAAAAGAAAAGAAACATGGGCAAGGTACCAACCCTGTTATCATTCCTAATATTCCACCACAGCAATTTACCTCACTTAAGAACATGAGTCCGTCGCTATGGTGGCATGCGGGTGGGCGCGGTAACAACGGTAACGTTAACTGTGACTCGCGCAAACACACATGGCAGCCGTGGAACGCGAATGCGAACTGGTCAGCCGTCCCTGTGACCGAATTGTTATCGTCTCCGTTACCTGTCGCGTTTGTCTTTAAAGCGGTTTCTGGTAAACATAACGTTGCGGTATGGAATTGCCATCTCTACAATTTAACTTTCTATTATATCCGTCCCGGATTCCCTGGCTGGTGTGGTAACATCATGAGCCAGAATGGTAGGGCAGTGCCCGGTTGGGCTTCGCAGCTTGTTTCAGGGAACTGGTTAACTTCCTTCGTGGGCGGTAAGCAGTACATCTAATTCTAAAGGGCTGAGGTTTTTAATGAAGTTACATGAAACCGCGCAAAATGAAATACTAAGATTGGTCAACGAGAAAAACGGACTTTCTCTTACTTCCGACGATGTTGTATTTGCACGTGTTCTATCGGCACCCGAAACAACTTCCATTCTTTTTAAAGGGAAAGATGGAAGCCGATACTACAAATCCGTATTCGTCTCGTTGGTTAAACGAGACCTCGCTAAAGCGTTCTTGGGAATACCTGTCAAGATCATCATTGAAGAAGATACCCAGTTACGTGAAATCATGCAAGCGGTCGCTGACCGTTACGGTATTGCCTTTGACCTCGCAACCGACTTCCTACAAGGACAATTAAATAAAACGACAACAACGTCTACCACGGGCCGACAATCCGTTAAAGTAACAGCGGATGAGGGAAGTTTGGTTTGGGCGGGCGATCTTGTACTAACCGTTGAAAACCGTAAATACAACCTGTTGTCGCTTATCCAGCATCTTGACCTTACCGGACTGAAATATCTTCACGACGATAGAACGAAGGGTGATGTTGAGTTATTGATTGCTGGCATCGCTCCCGATCGCTTTGTAGGTCTTGCAAACCTACAACAGGGTGAGGTCATTTACCCCGCCTTAGCCCACCGCATCGCGGATGCGATTCGCCGAGAAAACGCGCCGGAAGATATCGGTTTACCCGCGCTGCGTGGGTTATTTGAAAACGCAACAGTCACGAAGGTGGAACGTACGGATCTCGGTGATGCTTACAGTGTTCCGATTAATACGAACGACCATTATCAAGGTACTGCCGTATTCCATCTCAATAACGGCAACCCAAAAGGCGCACCAACCTACCGCTACGCAAAAGGTACGCGTAACCTCTGGCAACCGATGTATTGGATTATCAATGGTCAGTCAACAGAGAACTTCGCGGTTGTCAGTGAGGACATGGTACTTAACGCGTATATGCGTTGCCATACCGCTAACGGGTTGGTCGGGATAGAATGGCGGACAACGGATACGCTGGATCACGGCAGTATTGCGTATGATCCCATGACGTCGTTGCTTGGTTTGATCTTTAAAGCGAAGATCACGTTTACTGGCGATCAGCGTAACTTTGCAGATACCGAACACCCGCCGGTTTTAACCGTTGTACACAAAGACGATAGCCGTCAGTATATCTCTTTAACCCGATATGCGACAGATGTCTCTGAAGACGGTAGAAGCGCAATCGTAACGATCGATTTCAACGACGCAATGGCGGGGTTCTATGCTGACGAACCTATCGAACTCGAATCGGTAGCGTCGTTGATGTTCAGCATGAGTTCTCGACATTATAAGGAAGGTGCGACTGAAACGACCTATCTGGAAACGCCAATCGACCTTGGTTTAACCCTCGAGATTCTTCCTATCGATGGGGTGTATCAGGAAATGACGGTTAATCGCCATCATTGTACGCCACACGAACTTCGTGCGATAACTGCTTATGATGACCATTACAACATCACGCCGGAGCGCGTATTTGAGAACCTGGTGTATGCGGGATATCAAGATGAATTAGTGCACTATGTTGGCATGTCGCATTTCTACGATACTGTCTGGACGCCAAGTGCGGGTAAGCTACTGGTGAACACCACGGATGTACTAAATCCGGCCTGTATCGCGTGGCATGAAGCTTTCGCCGCATACGCCGCAAAACACCATTTCTCTGTCACCATCAGTTTAAGTTACGAATTGATGAGTACGGCGTGTCCATTCGAGTGGGCGCAGCAGGATTGGGAAGGAAACATCGCAGCAACCGGATATACGCCACCGTCTTGGTTGCTGTCTCCATGTAACCAACAGGCGATGGCGTGGTTAGGGGATGTGTTAACCGCGTTTGCCGATATTATTTACCCCCATGTCCAGGACATTTGTGTGCAGGTAGGTGAACCCTGGTGGTGGATTAACACGAAGAACAATAAACCGTGCATTTACGATTACCAAACCAAACTGGCTTTCAATAACCGATACCCCAACAAATACGCCGCCGATATCGGCGACATTAATAATCCATTATCGGGTGGGGATTACGATCTCTACGTTGAGTTTTGTAACGACCAATTAGGATCCAGTTGCTGGAATCTGGTCAATCGGGTAAAATCGAAATACACGCAGATCAAAACCGGTATTCTTCCGTTCTTACCGACGATCATGTCGAATGCGTTCACGGAGAAACTCAATCTTCCCAAAGCATGGTATAATCCAGAGAAATTCGATCGGTTCTATTCAGAGTGCTACGACTGGATTATTGAGACGCATGTCACCAAGGCTGAGCAAGCGATCACCATTCCGCGAGATACGCTTGGGTTCCCAGTTAGCCAGATTCACTATTACCTGGGATTTGTTCCTGGTGAAGATCTTGCGCCGCTTTATGGGTTCGACGTCAAAACGCCGTATAAACGCGAACTCTGGAAACGTATCATGGGCAACCACGCAAATAACCTCGATATGTTCGAAGGACTCACCCAGTACATCTGGGCGTATCCGCAGTTCATCGGTGATAGCATCATTCCAGGCCAGGTTCCCGAAGAGTTCTATTTCCTCGGAAAACGTTATGATATCATTCGTACGGACATTCCTTTTGATTTTACGCCGGACGCTTAACACGTTGGAGGTGGTGTCTACATGAAAGTAAAAGACCTTTACAAAATAAAACCGCAGACAATGGGTACTGCGAGCTTGGTTCTCGTTGACGGGCGCTCCCTGGTTGATGCGCTTAATAGTTACGACAACATCAACATTCCTGTCGGTCAACGATTAAGTATACAGCGGTTAAAAAAGCATCTTGATGATGCCGGATTAGCTCCCGACACACGAAAAGAAATCGAAGAATTGGAAATCGATGAAACGAGTTCAGTTGAAGGTAATCTTCCTGATCTTACCGCTATTCATGATAACGCTAATCAACCCGCTGTCCAAAACTTCGTTGTTGTCGTTGCAACAATCTCGCTCTTTTTAGTGACGGTAGTATACACCGGTATCTGGGCATGGCTTGCGTTCATCGCACAAACCAAACCGAGTATTAACCACCTGTTCGTTCTGGCAGCTTGCTGGACGATGGTGATCTGGAAATCGCAGGGCATCATCAGTCGCGAACGTCGTGATTTGATGTCGGTTATCGTCGGCGATGCGCCAAGTAAAAATCGCTTTTGGGATAATATCGAAAGCCTGGGTAAAGTGATGAAAAATCGTTGAGGGTAACACATGGCTGATACCACCCCACCATGGATCGATCTGAATGTGCATCTTGTCTGGCGTTACGCTGGACGCTACACCCACGCGCACGATTTTAATGACGGTAAACTTAGTTATTACAGCATCGCTTTTACCGAAGCACAAATACGTGCGTGGTTCGCTCAACTGAATTATCCCAATTTGATTGCAAAGAAAAGCTATTCAATGTCGAGAACACGGCTAACTGTGACGTTGGAGCTGTTCAATAAATCAACATGGGTTGATGCGTACCGGCTTCGTGAGGTTATTGATAGGCAGTTCCGTAAGCATCGTCATGAAGTGCCATCAATGCCAAGGAAAGATCCTATTGTTCCACCGGAAGATGCCATCTGGAACGAACATTAATAGCATAACAGCATAAGCCCTCCTCCTTCCCTTACGGGTTGGAGGAGGGTTATGTTACCGTCGCATTAGAACAAGTAGAAATGAACGTTTGGTACGGTGGCAAGATACTGTTTGATTTGTGCGCGTACCCACTGAGGCTGGATTGTTTCGGATTGTCCGTAACCGATATTACCGCAACCAGAACCAACCGGAGGAATTGCGACAATCAACGGTTCAGCCGGACGGTGGTATGAGAAGCCGTCTCTTTCGAACTGAAGCTCCAATAACCATGCTTTTAACGCCAGTAAACCGTTAACGATATACTCGCGTCGTGTTCTTTCACGCCAATCCGATTTTGATGGAAACAACACGTAGGTGAGTTGATCGTTATCACCGTGTTGATATGACACGACTTCGCCCACCTTAAACCCATCGTGGCATTGCTTACGGTACGCTTCAAGAAGACCGGGCACACGATCGGCTGCCTGCTTAGCAAGACCACGCCCCATCACACCGACGGTGTTAACAGGAATAACCCGAACGTCAGCCGGTGTTTCCCAAATATCCAATCCAATCAAACTGGTAAATCTCGCCATTTTATTTTCCGTTTCGTAAACGTTCTTCTTCTCGTCGTAACTTGTCCTCATCGTCGTCCAGTACCGCACTACGTTTCCGCAGTTCGTCTTGTGCGATTTTGAGTACCGTTTGCGCGTAAGGATACGGTGCTTTTAAAAACGCATCCAGCGTCATGAACTCTTTAATACCGAATCGGACATAATCCTCGATTAAGGGTTTAATCCCTAATCTGTCCCAGGGATCTTCAGCGGGATGCTGAGCCACCCATTTCAACGGTGTCCATTCGTTAACGCGGTCGTACAAGCCAAACATGGTATCGTACGCAATACCCATTTCGATGTTCAGTTTCATGCCGCCGTCGCCTTTACGCGCTAACAGCAATTCCCAGATTTTTTCATCATTACGAACAAGTTGTCCGTCATGTAACCCGTATCGCGGATCGATTAGAATACCGCGTCCATCCCCTCCTGAAGAGATTGGACGGAGTTTAGGGTAAAAAAAAGCTGGGGTACATCCAAAGCAATCAGATCGTAGTATTTCTGGTCACGTAGATTGTCAGCAATATCGGCATTACATTTCGGACATTTCCAGGCAGGCATTGCTGCGAGCGCAATCGTCGAATCACCGATGAATTGCATCAGCCCATCGATATAGCGTTCACGAAGGTCGCTGTCACGAGATAGCTGTGCTAATACTGTTGCCGTATCCGCATCGCTTACACGACGCATGGTGCCGTTTACTGACACATGCATCGATTTGATCCACGCATCATACTGACGCATCCAGCTATAGAACTGACGTTCACGAATAACACGATCACGCTCTTCTTCGGTCATTGACGGACGCGATAGAATATCACGCAGATCTTCCAGGGTATCGCTTAACCAGCGTTCCCCCATGGCGATTTGTCGTGAGATCTTCGGTACTTCAAGCTCAATGATAACAGAACCGTTGTCGGACAGATCCAGCGTACGGGAGTTCGTTTCGCCCAGCTCGTTCGCGTACTCACGCAAAAGTTCATCGGTCATGACCGGACCTTCGGTCATGATCTGTCGCATACGTTTGGTAATTGCGCTGTTGTCAACTTGATAGAGTTTCGCAAAGCTTACGGTATCTTCAACACGATAGTCGCAAGTTTCTGGATTCTGATAGCAGGTCTGTACGTAAGGATATCCGTACGGGTACATGGTTACCAGCACGTTCAACAACAATGCCGGAACATCGGTAACCGGGATAATGTCTTTCAAACGCTGGATATCCAGGTTCGGTACGTTAGCCATGTAGCAGCATTCTAACGCTAATTCGATTGCGTGCTTCATGGTGATAATCGAGGTTGCCGAAAACAGGAAACCGGTGCTATCACGACCACCCAGGATTTTATCGCGTGCAATACGTTCGTGCATAATTGCAACACGTTCGTTTGACGGCGGATTGAACTGCAGCTTAATACCGCTATGCCATAACGGCATTACCGCAGGTGCGCCTGATTTCGTATTACGGATAGCAAAATAGATCGCATCGGTTCCTGTCAGCGGCGCTTCGACATCATCAGGAATATGGTTCGGTTGTGGAATGCCAGGAATAACGCGACCAACACCCGATGAGTCTACGGGCACGTTAGTCCACTGACTGCCCTTACGCTCCAACGCGCGATCGTGAGCTGGACCACGCGGATGATATTGTCCATCAGCAACCGATTGCACCACCGCTTTACTGAATTTATCAAACTGTTCGTCTGTCGGTTTACCGCGTTGAGCGACAATGGCTTGCACGGTATCCATTGCTTCGTTGATGTATTCCCGGTAATACGTTGTCTGCACACGCGGAGAATATAACGGTAACACCAACGGCTGGCGTTTTGTTTTCTTCGGACTCTTAGGACGAATGTCTTCGCATTGGAAACGTATCGTTGCCTTCGAGAAATCGACCAGCGGTGGATGTGGTGGTTCTTCTTCACGGGTTGCTTCTGGAGCCACTACATCTTCTTCAGTCGTGTTTACTTCGTCTTTACTTTCCTGCTGTGCGGAACCAACAGGCTCGGAACTTGCCGGAATCGTAGTTTCAACAGACGACTCTGAACGCTCAACGGCTTCCTGATTCGTCACGACTTCTTTTTCTTGTTCGCTCATGCTTCGGTGGCTCCTTGAGATTTAACACTGTTAGCGAATCGGATCTGGTTCTCCATCCCTTCAACACGCAGTTGGCTTAGGCGTGCAACGTCAGGACGCAGAATATCGGATGCGCGTTCCAGGATGTTCATTAACGACATCCCGTAGTTGTACTGTAACAGAATACTTTGTTCATCAACTTCTTTACCGTACATCGGCGTAATGGAGTTCTTGATCGTCGTCAACTCGGTTTGAAGTTCGGTCAGATCTTTATTCGTGCTTGTTGATAACGCAACGAACTCATCACGTTTGTTTTGGGTTAATCGTAAACGACAGGGTTGCGTCGCTTGGTAAATAGCTGCACCCAGGGTACCTAATAACAATTCGCAGTTTTCGATAGGTTCGCGTAACTCGTCCCAACGAATCGCTGTTGTTTCCTGAGCTTTAGGGTTTCCTACGGATTTTTTTCTTGGTTTGGATGAAACTGGCATGGGATGGTTACTCCTGATTAATCTAAGTTGGCGTAAGCTGGTAGTTTCTTCAATAGATTATGAGAGCTAGTAGACATTTACCGCATCGGAGTGGATATGATTGATTCCGTCTTGGCTTTGTTAGAAGGTAAGATCCCTGAAACAAGGCGTACGCTGTTACAGCACTGCATGCATCGTTTATACCAAGATTTTAAATGTGAACAACTGGAAACGTTCTGCAATACGATGTTATCAGGTGCTGGGGAACAATACGATTTAAACGAATTAGATATCATTTTAACAAACGGATGTATCGAACTTTATAAACAACAATTGCTTGCCTTCGGGATCCGAATTAACGAAGGACAGCTATCTCTGGATAGCCTGAAATATCTTCATGCGCTAGCGTCTACGTTATTAGACCTGGAAACACACGACGATACCGCTTTTCTACTCGCTATCGTTGAAGATGAAGACTACACCGCAGCTGAAGCGTTAGCAGAATGTACGCGTCACATTTACGGCGTCGATGCTGCGAATGTAACCCCATTAATCGGTTTCGTACATTCAAGCTTACTCCCACGCATTCAACAGGTACTGACCAAGAAGCTGGAGAAAGATAGCGAAAACGTCGCCGACGAAGAAAACGTCCAGATTCCGGATCATATTCGTCGACGTATTAGTGTCATCAGCGATGCGTTCCCACCGGTGTTCAGCCAGTATATTGATGAAGGGGGTACGATAGCGGTTCCACTGGACCTGCTAATGTCGCAATGTCGGGATCAGCTTACTGCATTACGTCAGCAACCGTATGCATACACCCAAGAACTGATCGCATTCGCTTTAGCTTCCGATCTCGAAGATAACGAACTCGTCCCTGTCTTACGAGAACTTATTACCGCAAACTTCCCGATGGCTGAAGAATCCAAAGAAGCAACCCGAGCGTTATCAGAGTTCGTTTCACGTCACGGTGACCTGACCCGGGTTTAAAAGGAGTTGTTACATGACACCTCGTGAATATTTCCTTTACGCAATGCGTGAAGGGCACTACCGTTATCTTGAATGGATTAACGACGCATTTGCTTTTACGGAAGGCGGTGCTGAGAAGTATCAGCCTAAATTACGTCGTCAAGGTAACGTCGTTACGGTTACCATCGACGGTGAAGAACACCAATGGGAAACCGAGCCAACAAAACCCTTGTTGAGTTTCTGGGAGCCATTGGAGCTCGCACCTGGCGATTTACCGTCGGTTAAGAACACAACCACCACAACCTTCGGTGAAGCGTTGTTCAATATGTACGTCCTTTATGATGCTTTCGGTATTCAGATTGAATATCAGGCAGGACGGTTAACCAGCGGTACACTGGAATCACTGATTGCGCCACGCGTAGCGGATGATCCCGAAGAGGGGATACCCGATCCTAATGAACGTCCGATCGGCCCGCTGTATGCAAGCGAAGTGAAGAAATTCACCAACAATATCAGCGCATTAACCGCTATCAACCGTTTAATTGTCCCATCGATGAGTGATAAAGCGTTAACGGTCGATGATGATATTATTGCCTATCGCGATAAAGAGTTAGCACGCTTACAAGAGGAAGGTAAGTTCACACCTGAAGAACTGATCAAACTCGAAGCCACGCTAACCAAAATGGATAAGGAATCCTTTAAGGGCGATGAATCGGAAGGGTTCTATATTAACCCTGGCAAGAGTTTCGGTAATACTCGAAAGAAAACGCACATCATGATGGGGGTTGAAGCCGACTTCGTTGACCCTGGTAAACGTAACGTTATCACACACAGCCTGGCTGAAGGGATGCGTGTCGACCATTGGGCGGAGTACAACAACAGCGCACGTGCCGGTTCGTTCTCACGTGGTGCGTTGACCGCTTTAGCTGGACAGACGGCTAAAGAATCGCAACGCGCAACACAGAACCTTAAAATCACGATGGACGACTGCGGTACCCAAGAACATATTCTGTTCACGGTAAACCGCGACCACATCAAAGATAAGCTGCTTGTCGGCCGTTACATGATCGACGGCGCAGCGCTTAAACTTATCGATGCTGAATTACTCGCTTCCTTGGAAGGACAAACCATCAAGTTACGTGATCCTCAACGTTGTAAAGCAGGCCCATTGGAATACTGTGCTACCTGTTGCGGTAACGCGATGGCTCCAACCCCAGATGCGATCGGGGCAGAGATCACCGGTGTAAACAACGTTTTCATGAACACTATGATGAAAGCAATGCATAACGCCAGTGTATCGTTAGCGCCTTACGATCCTGAACTTTATATTAGTTAACCTTGTTAAACAAAAGGAAATAAACATGAGCAAGAATAAAGACCAACGTTCTGCAAAAATGGACGAGGAGATTACTGCGGTAGAAACCACCGTTGCAGATGCTCCGGTTAGTGATGTTGTAGCACAGCCGGAAACGGTCGTTGTTGAGAAGAAGGAAACCGTTGTTGAAGAAAAGCCTGCGAAACCAGCGGTGAAAGAATCGCCTGCTGTTTCTATCGTGGCTTCTCGTGCCGCAACCCTGGTTGCCCCGTTCCAGAAATACGCGGAAGAAATGGGTCCGACCATGCCGCAAACGCCGCAGTCCTTGATCCGCCATCAGCGGTCTTTAATGTCTGCTTTCCGTGCGTTACTGGATGTGGATAATCCTGAGGTTTTCCGCACCGCCTTTGCTGATATTCTGAAGATCTGGAAAGATAACAGCGAAGGGGCATTTAACGCAAACCGTTATCTGTATCGCGGTATCGATAACATGCCGCTGGACTACCATACCCGCATGGCTTTCCTGACAGTACTGCGTCTGATGGATGCGATCTATGATGAAAGCCGTCGCCAAGTTGAAATCCGCGCTATCGACCTTAATATCGCAATTCCTGAAATTGCTTACTTCGATACGCGTAACTATCTGGCAGGTTACATGCGTCGCTTTGCATAACGTCTAATGCGACGTAACGGGATTGCTGTCGTTACGACGTAGGAGGTGATCCTGATCTCCCTCACTCGCGGGGTGATGCGATAATCGTCGTGAGCTTGTCGTGAGAGATTCTCATTGCGGTCATAAACTCTTCCCGCCCCATATAAGGGCAGGGAAGGGCTTTATGCCGTTGAATTTATCCTGTGCAGAAAATAAAAATAGGACAAGCACTCCATGAACGAAACACTCGAACAACCCGCAATCTATCGTTGGACATCCGTTTGGAATTATGTTTCTTTTAGCGTCGACACCGCAATGCAAGCCGTAATGGATTATAAGAATACCGGCAAAACGAACGAATGGTTAGTCATGCCCTGCGGCGACCTTATTCGTACTGAAGGAATGTATTTCCCTAATGCCGGGAAAGACCGCCGTATCCAGGACAGGATGCGTACGACGATTCTGACGAATGGTGACGTCATGATCGAATGTTGGGCTGATTACCCCATTGGACGTGAACACCAGGATGAAATCTACCAGCGTTTACGCGATGAACTGCTCTTGGCTACGAATCGCTATCCGTGTCGTATTAAGTTGTATTGTTGGCTAAACGGCACCGCTATCCACGATATTTAAAGGTAAAAGAATGTTTACAGCGAACAATAGTCTGGGAGAATACCGTAAAGCGGTAAGGAACCTTATCGATAACAACGCATTAAATCTCGATCCTTTATTTGGTGATTTCTTCACGGTGTTCAATCTCGCTCAGCAAGACGCCATCAGTATTTTCTCCTGCCAAGGACATCCAGAGGAAGTTGGATATTCCGACGGATACATCGCGTTTGTTTGTAACGATCGCGGTAAACAGGCTATAGAAGAAGCATTTGATATTTATTTCAATCAGTCACTGAAAACACATGGTGACTACGCGTATCAAAGTACACTGGAGATCACATATAGTATCGACGATAACAACAAACCTGTAAAATGCCTTGTATGGCGTTGGCTTGGGTTTGATGGCTCAGCACAGGGATTAAAGTTACAAGCGCAAGAAATTAATTTAGTTCTTAATGCGTTGCGAAAAGCTTTCAATATAAAGTGACAATTTTAATATTCCCTCTCCCTTCCCTTACGGGTTGGGAGAGGGTTCTATGCTGTTTTTTATTTCGTGTTAACGCAGTTTATTTCACGACTATATTACGTTCATGATGCCATGCATCATGAACGCGACGCGTAAGCGTTACCTTAGTGATAAGAGCAAAATATCTTATCATCTATTTAAGACAATTGTAATCAATCCAATATAAAAGGATGTCGAGATGTTACAAGCTATAACCGGGCATATTACCGCTAACTATATCACCGTTGTAGAATTTCTGCGTAAACGAAAATACGAAAAACAAAACCCAATTCTTGAAGATAGTACATACGAAACAAAAATCTTCCGCGTCAATCGCAATACGACCGTCGCAACATCTGAAACAGGTTACACTGTTTATATCGATTGTGATGGCTTGATCCCTAACGTTAAAGCACGTGCGGCAACACTGTTAAAAGTCAAAGCATTGCTAGATAAAAACAGACCACGCATCACAGGTTTTGACGGCAAAGACATTGCTTTTGTTTATCACTTCGACAAACGTTATTCATTTTTCCAGTATTACAACCAGGATGGTCTGTTAACGCATAACGGACCGGCGGTTGAAATCTACAGTCGTTATGCCTTATATGCATCACTGAATTAATTTTCCTGCGTGTGTCTGACGTTTTGGTGGGGTTCGCCCCACCTTTTTTTACAGCTTTTCATCATTAATTGAACTCAAGAGAATTTAAGGAATTCAATATGTCAATTACCCAATTCGCGAACAGCATTCGTTCCAGTGAAACCACCGTACAGCTCCTTAAAGACGAGCTGCGTAAAGAACATGAAACCGCAGCCAACTATCTGAAAGAAATCGAAGCGTCAGTTTATCGTGAACTGGATAACGTAGAACGTTTCTTGCAGGCTGGGATGGATGAAAACATGGATCCAAACAAAGAGGTGTTAAAGCCACGTGTTGACTTTTACGGTTCAGATATTGATCGTGCGATTATTCGCATGTATCCTAACGATTATGTCAAGGTCGACCTCAACCCAGTTGTAACCAACATCAATATCGACCTGAAAGAAAAGATCGATCTGGCAACACCCGATGGAGATATCTTGCACACGATGAACGCGATCGCAGTACTGAAAGCAGCGATTGTCGATACGCTCAAGGAACGCAATGAACGTCGTCTGGTTATCAGCGTGGATTCCGGTTCATTTTCTTTTTCGGTTTACATCGATGCTGACGGTGAAGAAGGAAATCCAAAAGACGTCTATCGCCAACTTGCTGAGTACATCGGTGAGAGACCGAGTTTCGGTATGGGTTCCATGATCGTCGATATGCTGGAAAGCATGTAATCATCCTAAACTAACTCATAAGTAGCTAAGCAGGGGGAGATATGAAGAAGGCTTTTAAACTCGCAAACTCGATGCTTGGTAGGACTGATAGATATTTCAGACGATCCAGAAAAGACGCTAAAGAAATCGCCACCATCATCTTTGAACATGTCGACAGATGGAGACCCAAGTATCGATGTTTTACTACCGAGCATTGCTTTACGCTTAAAGAAGGGATCGTGAAGCATATCGCTGTGCGTCATATAGAGAATAGAGTGGAGGTCGATGCGGTTGTCGATGTGCCAGCGGACTTCACACATAAACTATTTGTTTACAATGAAATACGTGAACGTGCAGTACAACGCGTTTCGGAGGTAGCGGTAATCCTGCATACACCAAATGGTAAACAAGTAGTGTCCTACCCCAATTAACATTTAGATTAAAGAGGTGAATATGAATAAGAAAGTTGAAATGCACGGTATTTGCGGGCGTCCTGCGGAAGCACTTAAAATAAAGGATAAAGTGCACGCCCTTCTCTACTCAGTGCCTGACACCACGCTGGTTACGTGTTGGGATATTATCGATCAGACGATACTAAAACTCCAGGCGAATTTAATAAACGATCGTTGCTGGAGTCCCGCTTTGTCGGTTGACGATAAAGTCTATCTCGTAAACGAGACAACCGATAAAGATAATAATCGTATCGATCGCTGGCGTTTTGCGTTGCACGACAACGTTGTTAGTATCGACGTTATACTGAGTATAACAGGTGAGTCGTGTATTGCCGTCAATGAAATAGCGGCATACGCCAAACTCAAATTAGCACAATGTTTTCATTCGCGCGTCCGAGGATTCGATATGCCCGTTATACTAACAATCAACGGGCACGACGGTTCAGGGCTGTTCGAATTCCACTACGATCCTGACAATGAAAACACAGAAGAGTAATTAATCAACGATAGTGTGTCCCTTGTTAGGTGGGGCACGTATCGGTTAAACCATTGAGGTAGAATAATGGCAACAATGTATTCATTCGAATCTAACGTCAACGAACTTTTCGACTCGCATAAAGACGCTTACGTCACGCCTGTTGCTGATACCGTCACTCGAAGTATCGAATCTCTCAAACAAAATCTACGCAAATCCGATATTTGGTCGATGGGGCATAGCGATAATGACGGGACGTATTTTACCATCGTGGAACGCATCCCAACAATACCGTTCCATAGCGTTTATCTCGACAGTACCGTTGTTTTCCATGTTTACAAGCATCGCATCCTTATCAACATACAACTACCGTTCAGCGTCAGCGGGACTGATGCTATACGTCGGTTGGCTGATGTTGCTAATAACGCGTTTACGAAATCAGCTATGCCGTGCGATTTCCCTATTACATTAACACTCAAGTTTTCCGATGGTTATGAATTCTACACGATGGAATACTCTCCAGACGAAGAAGGAGCTAAGGGGTAATCATGTCTATCAAAGATAAAGTTCAACGATTAATCGAACTCAACCAACAGTGCCGTATTGATGAACTCGTCAATCTCGTAAACCATATATTCGATAAGTTTGAAGAATCGTTAAACGACGATATGTGGGATACCGATATTGTTAACGGTAAAGCGTATCTTCAGAAAACCGTAGCGGATACTGATAGGGTACAATTTCTGGAATTCGGTTTAACTGACGATGGTGCCGTTATTCATGCATTATTGCATCCATGTTTGGACAATGTCGACGCAAAGGCATACAAGCCGTGTCTAGCTAATGCTTTCGAAACAAGAACAGATCAATACGAATACCCTGTCCGTTTAGTTTTATGTTTCCCTTCTGAATCGAATGATAATAACATGATAACGTTCGACACGAAGGAACTATTAGCAGAATACGATCCAGATAAAGCAAGGGAACACATCAATCGTATTGCCGATGAATTCATCGAAAATCACGATGCGTTAAACAGGGTATCGGACCCGAAGAAAGGATTTGTACGTGACTATACATGCGGGCCATTACGACGACTTGTTGTAACCCAGACACCAGATGGCGTTAACGTGCTTGGGGTATTAAGGGATATGGCTGTCATCAATAACGATGATGACGGTCTAAGGGAAACGTTCGATACTCGGCTAGTGGACCGTGCGTTTAAATACGATACGAAGGTTACGTTCACGCTCTGTTTCCATCCTGCTTTCCCATCATGGGTAACAACTGTCGATAAAGATAACAGCAAATAAAATAATATTTCTAAACCGATAACATTAAGGATAAAAAATGAGCATTGTAGATTCCATCGTTAAAGCAGTTATCGACAATATCGATCACCCACACATTTCTACCATGATCGATATCGTTAAACAAGAAAAAACACCTGGTTCGTTCATTCGTTTTACTCGGATTGATAGCAACGAATTACTTGCTGCTGTGAAAACCGAGGTTCACGAGCAGCGTATCATTGTAGAAGTACTGGTAAAGGAGAACGAAGAACTACATTGGCACTCCGCTCGCCGTAACAAAGAAGCAAGGAATTTACTTAAAGAACATCTCTGCAAAATGGAAGAGAAATATAATATCCCGTTTAGCTTAGAGGTCAATCTTTTCCCGACGTACCTACTCTGGTACACCAGCAGCGAGAAGCATGCCGAATCGGCAACTGACGCCAAAGAGTAATTATACGTAAATATACCCTTCCCTAGCCGTCACGGCCGGGGAAGGGCTGTATACCGACTACACAGGAAAAGAAACAATGAACGTGAAAACCGACAAATCGATGAAAAAGCGCTTAGATCGTCTATTCAATGGGGCAACGCCCGCATCCGTCATTGAGGATGTTATTACTCAAGCATTCGAATGCGTGGACAGAGGTCTTAATAGTATCCTTGGATGGCATCAGAAAGAACGTGAAGGTAAGCTCGTCCAGTGTTACAACGAACGTCACTTTGATGACGGCGATATTAGTGGCGATTACTTCATCTATTTATTTCCCGATAAAATCACGATAAACATCGAATTTGATACTGAGATGAACGATCAGGAATTAGCCTTGATGCGCCATGCTGCGAAACAAGCCTTCGGACGTTGCGTGGAGCAATACGATCCTGATGTGTTTATCACATGTCGTATTTTCATCGAGCCGAGAAAATTAATTCAGCATATGTCCTACGGCACCACGGATATTGACGAATCCGACAAGGAATAAAGAACTGAACCATAACGGCAACGCCGAGAGCCTTATTTGCAGTTTCAAGTATACCCCTTCAAACATAAATCAATACATCAATCAATCGACATAACCACTAGGAGCATTCAATGAACATCAACTTTACTATCGAATCCGGCGATTACATGAACGATCGTGATATCATCCCATTCTACCGCGAGGATTTCCGCAACGCTATTCTTAAAACGATTGAGGATGTCTTGGATCTCGCTGAAGATCAACTTAGCAGTATCACACCTGAAACACACATAAAAGCACGCGACGAAGCTCTGGGTGATTTGTATATACCTAAAGCCTGTGATCGCTGCTGCTTCACTGATTTCTTCGTGTCCACACAAGCAGTCGTTACCGACGATGGAAAGCACCACGTGATCCTTATCTTGGCTTCTCATGAGCCTATGATCAATCACGCGCTTTCTTTTACACCCGGGTACATCTATGCCCTTGCAAACAAGCCGATGATCAACGAAATCATTGCTGACATCCTTAGTCAGATTTGCAAAGAACATGGATTCCTGTCTATTTTCTTAACCGACGCTGACTACAAAGTGAAAGTTGGCAACGAACACGCATAAACCTCACCCCTCCCTCCGGCTTCCGCCAGGGGGAGGGGCTTCGCATGTGTTTTCTTTTTTGTTAAGCGAGGATCAACCTACTTGATTCATTCGATGGTCCGCGCTTCCTCTTTTGGACGCGTCGCATCGAAATGTTCTAAGAGTTCGAACATCGACGGTGCTTTATAAACGATTCTACAGAAGTCTACAGCGTTCGTTTTACCTCCGGTAATAAAGTTGATACCTAACTTCCTGAATTGATAGTCAGAGACGCCCTCAATGCGCGAGAGCTCACGAAAAACACATGCTCTGGATAGATTCAACAGGATCTGCCCATTTGGATATGAACTGCTTATATCGAGCCATTAAATTCTATACATCATAGTATTACATTTAATATAGACCATATCTTAGCCTGTCTTAGATTCGCGTTAGCAAACCGAACGGTGTTTCTACAACACCTCGACCGACTTCTCCTATTTGGGGGATCGTCCTATTTCCCCTACTCCGCGCAACCGGATGGCCGTTGAACGTTCCTCGTAGTCTGTCCGCACATTGTACGCCGATTATTGAAATCGGTCACGACAGTCCGTAGAGGCTTCGCTGCTGATCACCTTATTTCTAGCAGGACCCTTAGCACCGTTAGACTCTTCCCATATCCAGAAAGTAACGGCTTTTATTTCAGCTTAGGTAATCCCCTCCAACTTTTTTCTGTCTTTCGACAACCATCACGTTTACCCTTTCGGATTGCGTTGTGGTGTGGAGGGGCATTAAAGGTTTCCAGCAATTAAAGAGAGTTCACCCACTCATTACAAGTAGGGGGACCTGTTATCGTTACTGTTCAATTGTTGGTAGGGAAGTTAACTCAGGCATGTTTTTGACGTCGTCAGCATAACGGAAACACCATGCTTGTTTAACAGGAACGACACGCTTATCACAATGACGTCGTACTGTTATCCAGCTTGTTTTCGTGTCTTTACCCGCAGCAGTAACCGATGAATATACGCGCTTTTCGCCCGTGACCATATTCAGGGCGATGATCGGAATACCCGCTACATCTTCAATGCGTCGCTCATCACCCAGTTTCCATTCAGGCCACGGGGTATTATCGAACGCATGCTTGATATAAAGGTTACATTCAGGTATACGTTTTGGTGGATTTTCAACCCACCATTTGAAACGTCCTTTTGCTACGTGTGGATACGCACGTTCCGCCTCGGCGATGCTTTTGAAATGACGTTCGGCATGACGATTGTAATCAAAGATCTTGATGGGTTTCGCTTTGCCATCACATAAACCGTTTATACGCGCATGATTGTTGTTTTCCTTGTAGGTTGCCCATTCCAAGTTATCCAACCAATCATCGCCCTTAATACCGTTCTTGTGATTAACGGTCATCTCCACAACGCTCGCATCGTAACGACGGAACGTCAACATCATCGCGCGATGACGATACAGCTGGGCCGTAAAGCCGCTATCAGGTGTTACCTTTCTGTATCGATAGCCGGGACGCCGCGTACCGTTTTGCGACGTCATCGTCCACGTTACGCCTTCCCCAGACAAAAGACTTAAACATTCACCTTGTTCATTTAACGCATAGTACGTGGCAAATGGGATATAGTAATATCCTGGATACCCTTCTACAGCTAACGGTCCATTACGGAAACGGTAGATGTGATTACTATACGAAAAGTTCGTTGGATCGTTATCAATAAACAACGATTCAATTTCATCGTAAAGATAGTTAGGGATGTGAATACGATCGAATGCTGTAAGCACGATCATTCCCAGTTCGTATTTACCAACTCCACGATACCAATCAATAATAACGTAAGAGTTGTTATCTTCTATTATAACGGGTACTTTACAATTCTCTTTATAATCGTAAAGAGTACCGTCTTCGAAGATACGATAACGACGATTGGTGAAATTTAAGTATTCATTGTCCAAATGTTCAAGATGTTCCAACATGTTTACCCACCGCTCAGAAATTCCTAAAGTTACGAGTACCTTTGGTACCTCACAGAAATTTCTATACATCGGTAAGTTTTTACAGAACGAAGGTTAATCCGCAACAAATAATCGAATATAGCTCCTTAAATTAGGCATATCCCAGAAGAGATGGATGCCGTTGTCCGCCATGAGATCGCATGGTAACGTGACGATATGTCCGGTTCGTGAGATAACCCACTTATCTTCTTCCTGGGTCATGTCGTCGGCGGTGCATCCCATGACTTCCCCACGGTTAAGATAAACGAAGAAAAGTTTATCGCAGATACGTTTAGGGTTAGAACTGAAATCTTTCAAATCCGATGCCGCTAAACGAATAGGGATGGTCATCGAATAGTCTTTTGTTTTCTGGTCCAACGCCTCGATGCCTTGGTTATCCCAAAGGTTATATACACCGTAGTCGATTTGATGGTTCGTTTGCATCTCTTCGTGCCAGGCAAGCTCCGTGAACCCCTCTGTACCAGGAATCGCTTTTAATTTCGTATGGCATTTATTTCGCTCTAATACCGCATCGAGTGAATATTTCCCCTCATCCGGTCTTCCTAAACGAACGAACTTATAACCACACATCGCATCCATAACCTGATACGTAGCCATCGTATAAAACATCGGCCAGGTTTGCTCAAGGGTAAGGTTGGTTTTACGCCCTGAAGCAGATACCTTGTCGGTCTTCGGCGGTACCCAGCGAGCAATACGATATTTAGGTGGTACGCGAGGATCGGAGAAAACATCCTCGGGACGATACCCTTCCTCGTTCAGCGCCTGGAGCATGCGCGGAATATCGAACGCGATATTCCAGCCAAGGAGATAATCCGGCTGCCATTCGTGAACCTTCTGCATGCATTGGATGACCGCTTGCGCCGGACTTTCTACGATTCGCACATCGTACTGATATTTTTCGAACGCGTGAGGATCTTCTTTGGTGTTCAGACGTTCGGCCAGGTAATATCGAATCTTCTCATGGGTTTTCTCAATCGCATTCGGAATATGACCAACGAAGTCCTTGGTATAGCAAAGGATCGCATTGTATCCCATTGTAATAGACATACAGACGATCTTACCGTGTCCGTGGACAACGTCGGTTTCGATATCGAAACATGCGATGGACGCGGGTAATTTATCGACGTATTCCGGCCATTTTGTATTGTACTGGGTTTTTAAATAACAGCTGGCGCTAACGTCCGTGCCATAGAGGTAGGGACTCCGTGCAAGCTGCTGTAGACGGGTGTTATCGTCAGCACGTCTTTTATAAAGCACCGAACTGATCTTTTCAACCAGTTCACTTTGACGGACATCGTAGCGTCGCACATGCGAGAGCTTCTCGCTTTCCTTTTTATATTTGTTCTTGCGTTTACTCTCTACCGTCACCCAAAACGGACGTTTGTAATTCTCGAAGAAGCGAAGGTTCGTCGCTTGCGTATTATCATCAAAGAACATGATCTCTTTTGCGATCATGAGGTCGTTCTTACTGCCATCGTTCGCTTCGTTATAGCTGATGTGTCGACATTGAATACCGAGCAGTTTCTTCTTAGGTTTTCGTTCTTGTTCGCTCATGGCTTGATAAACTCGTAATAAGTGTTAAAAGGTGATTTTCTATATCATCCCCACGTTCTGTTGTTTTTAACCGACCACTCTTATTGCTTGGGGTGTGATGGGTGATGTTACCGTCAAAAGGTATTTCTATGAATGCCGTTGCATAGCAGCGGACACATTGTGATTGGTGCGGCCAGCCGATCCATTAGCCCTTAAATTTACGTAAATTTAGAGAGTGTACAATGTCATTACTACAACGCGTGTATGGTCATGACGAATTAACGATGGAGGCCATCAAGTTTCAGGATGGTTCCTTGTTCAAGGAAATGACCGAGTTCTTCAGAAGCAAACAGGGACTGGATAAAAAAGATGTTTTAAACGTTTTCAAGGACGGTCATTTAACCGAGATGGTTAAACGCTATACGGGGTTGAACATCGAATTTTCGGTCGACGTGAAAATGGGTCAGATGAATGCCTACGTGTACCCGCCAGATATTTCGACAAACAACGCGATCTTGGCAGACTATCATCGGTTATGGATGCGCGGTGCTGATGGTGTTACGCTCCTTAAGAAGATTAAAGATACGCCTGTCGGTTACGTCAATTTAGAAAAAGGTCGTGTTTACGGTATTTTTGAGGAGTTGAAGATTCGTTCTGTCATCACGTATGAACTGCTAACAGCAACAGAACCCTTTCTTCCGGAAGAAAAAGCGGCCATAATGCTGCATGAAATCGGTCATGCGTTTACTTTCCTTGAAACATTATCAGAAACGGTTCGTGTTGAAGCTTCAATCATGACCGTACAGCGTGAACTGTTGGGAACAACCGATAAGGTAAAACGTATCGAACTGGCGAAAGCGTTAAACAAAACGCTGGATACTAACGTCGACGTAAACAAAATCAGTGATTCAGACGATGGTAGTGTCTGGTACACGGTTTACGTGTCTAACAAAGCGATGCAGTTAAGAAATGTAAACAACGCTGGACGATATACCGACGTTGCTTCCGAATTCATGGCCGATCAGTTCGCTACGCGTCACGGCGGTGGGGAGTATCTCGTTAGCGGGCTTGCTAAAATGTTTCGGCTTTATGGCACCAACTCCATGAAGTCAAAAACGATGTTCTGGCTCTCCTTCATCATGGATGCTACTATCGCTTCTATGATGGCGATAGGTTTAGCTTCTGTTGGTGCTATCGGCGTGTTGGTTGTTGTCGCTGTAACCGCGCTTTCTGTTTGGTTAGATCCGACCTACAGCATTTACGATAACGACATGGAACGATTCCGTAAAATCAAACAAGATTTAATTATACGCTTGAAAGATCGTGATATCCCAAGCGATATTCGTTCCATGACGCTGGATACCATCAAAACAATCGATGAAACGCTGAGTGCGATGAACAATAATCGTACCTTTTCACAGATGGTTACGCTTATCCTTCGTCCTGGGGTTCGTAAAGCGGTTAAACAGGAAGAAATTCAGCAAGTCCTTTCTTCTACAATGAACAACGATCTGTTCAAAACCGCAGCGACTCTTGATTCCATTATCGCCTAATCTCTTCTATTTTTACTATAAAGGAATTTAACATGAATATTTCTGATTTCGCCGTTCAGCTGAAAGACCTGGTACGTGATTTCCCGGCCGAACAACAGACCCGTGCGTTAAGTATTGCCGCAGGTTATATCGCTGGTTACAGCATGCCGGTATTCGCTGAAAAAGAAGATCTGACTGCAGATAGCATTTTCGTTCGTGAACATCTCCCTAAAATCCGTGAAGGGCTGGATAAGCTGAACAAGGTACTGGTTATTGGGCTGGCCGATGCGTTAGACGTTGCTCGCTACTTCTGGTGCCTGCGTTACCGCATGGTGCATGAGCCGACCGCACCTGAAACCATGCTGTTATTAGCCTCCGCCGTTCGTGACCAAGAAACCGCAGGGCTTCCTGACGTTATCGAAGGCGTTGACCCGAAACTGGTTGCACAGCTTGCAACAGCTTTCGCTAACGCACTGCAAGGAGAGAATGCATGAGTATTCCAGTTATTACCCCTGACCACAACGAATTCGGTTTAGCAACCGATTACGGAGTGGTTGAAATGCGTCACGGTATGCTCATGGCGTTCCCTGACGAAGACATCCAGACCAGCGATGGTTCAAGCGTCGTTACCACCGAAGATCAGGAAACAATGGTCTCCTTCGATGTTGACGAATTCGTGACCTCCGGCGAAGAAAACGTTCGTCTTCACGAACAGTTAGTAACACGCGGTATTTCTCGTGCTGATGTACCGGAACTGCGTATGCGTCTTGGTGACGCATTCCCGAAACAACTGCCGGATGCTTTCTTCACAGAAATCCCATCACGTAACGGCGTTGAATTGGTGCAGGAAGGATTCGTTGCCAAGGTCTCTAAACTGTTTGTCGATGGCGCGAAGAAAGTCTGGGAACTCATCAAGCGTATCTGGGCGTTTATCTTTGCAGGAATCAAGAAAGCAGTACGATACGTCTGGAAATATTCAAACGTTGATACGAAGAAGTTTATCGCAACAACTGATGACGTAATCAACGATATTGTCGATGCGTTAGGTGCTGATTACCCACGTTTCAAAGAAATGTTGGATAAACAGATGACCCTTAGCGACGTATATAAAGAGCTTGCAGGTTACGGTGGTGCGATAAACCTTAAAGAAATCGCCGACAAGAACCTGAAAGAAAAAGCGAAATCGGTTGCTGAATGGCTTATGGTCCTGGTTCCTTTTGTTACCGCTAAGCAGAAGGAATTCGCTGATATCGTAACGACAATGAGCCGTAACGGCAGTACGTTTTTGGACACAGTACCAAACGTACAATCCATCGTTGAATTCAGAAACGCTTTGAACGATTATTGGAAAACTCCAGCATGTGTAGGCGTACTTGCTGGAGTTGTTCCGTTAGTTTCCGATGGTACAGGAATTGTTGCCGCCGCTGATATCGTCGAAGAATGGGTACAGAAACATCAAACTGAACTTCACGATGACGCAGCTATTCGCAACAATAAAGACGCCTGGGTTCGTGAGCTTCACGATCGAATGGTGGAGTTGGCTGAACCGTTTGACACGTTTAATGAAGTCAAATTCGAACAAACGTTAAATGAAGCCGAACAAATCTTCAAAGCAACGAAGGAAATGAACCCAACGGCTGATATTCAAGACGGCGATATTGAGCTGTACGAAAAGCACATGAAGCTAACGTATCAGACATTACTTGCTTATAGCCGTTTGATCTCAGCAATGTCGCGTTGGCTGATGGATGTGCAGCTCGCTCATATTCAGGTAGAACAACTCGTTGCGCGTTACCGTGCTTTTGAACTCAAGAACTATTTCCTTGTTCTTGAACGCGATGCCAGCTGGAAACAGATCATGCAGGCATTAAAAGACAAAGCGCTTAAACCGATAAAGGATATTAAGATTCAACAGCAGTCTCGTAAAACGGATTTCATTAACGTTGACAATGAAGCGAAGAAGATCAACGTCGATGTTAGCGACTTTTTCAAATTCTTAAGCTTCGAAGACGACGTATCCGGTTGTGCTTACTTAACAGAATCCGATCGCCAGGCCCGCAAAGATCTTGTTGAGATTGACGAAGCCATCTATCGGACTTCGCATCGCGGTGAGGTCAGCAAACCAGATGAGCAGATCTATCTGGAGCTGCGTGAACGGTATATGCCGGACCAGGCGTTAGAACCGACCATGGAATCGTTCGGTATCATGAAGATGGCTGTTATCGGTGTCATCATCACGACAGCCTATACTGCGATTCGTCGTCTGTTGCTCTGGATTATCGAACTCTTGAAGAAACGTGCTGATAGCGTAGCAGCCACCGAAAAAGCGGCCAACGACGCCATCAAGCAGGCGAAACGTAACGCGAACGTTTATGTTCCTGACGAGCATGTTCGTAAAGAGGTTGATAAAACCGAGGATACCGACGCAATGCGTAACGTTGTTGGTGCGCCGAGTAAGTCGGTCTCTGACGTTCCATTAACTACCGAACAGAAACTTTCGGCTGTTTCTGCGATTGTTGATGGTATCCGTAAAGAGATGGTGACCTTACCGGTGTTCGATCGTCTTCAGCAAGCGTGTACGTCTTTAACGTTGGGTTATTTCCAGGAAGGTAAGCTGGATACTATTCTTCGTGAGATGCGTCGTCTGCGTCCCGATCGTATCGTGTATCTGAATGACCAGTGCAAAGAACTCGAAGGGGCGTTAGAAGACCAGAAACGCGCTAAAGAAGGTGAGATTGCTCCGCGTCTGGCTAACCTGGCTGGCACCATGAAACAGGGTATGGAAGCGTACCGGATGTTGTATGACAATTCGCTGACTTTCCGTTTCAACGAGTTGACAACGTCTGCACACTTACCGCCGAAGGACTTCGCGGAATTCGGTGAGAAAGTACTGCAAAGCGGTACTCCTGTGTATCCGGACACCAACGTACTTCAGCAGTTAGCGACCGCACTTGACGGCAACAGCTATCTGTTATTTACCCGTTCCGGTGACGAATTCAGCAAACTTGCCGACAGTAAGTTTAAAGAAATCGAAATACAGTTCCGTCGTTTAAATGACGTTGCTCGCCAGGTGAAAGCCATTCCGCAAGAAAACGCAACCGAGCTTCGCTCAACCGTTGATTATATCAACGCACAGATTCGTGAAATCGCTGCGTGGTATAGCTTCGAAGAAGCCTTGCGCTCACGGGTGGACGGGTTAGTCACTGCGTATCGTGATTATGTTTTCGCGGAAGCAAAACTGATCAACGAGAAACTACAGAAAGCCGGTTTCGGTAAATTAGCGTAATCGTGCGTACCGTATAACCGTACGCGTTGTTCAACCCTAGGTGGAGGTTATTGGCCTCCACCTAGGTCAACGGAGTGTTTTATGAACAAATACCTTAAAGCAGGGTTATCTTCCGCTGAAAATGGTTTATTGGTTCTTGAGTCATTGACAGAAAATATCAACGCCGTATCACATCCCACAATCCCTAGTAGCGTGGGTCTTGATGAGCTTCTGGCGTTGAAAGAAACGTTACATCGTGACAAACAGGTATCACGTCAACAACTAGCAATGTTGTCATATTCCCTTCCTGACGCAATGGAAGGTAAGCCGCTGGCATTATGGACCGAGTTACCTTCAACGACCGGTTTCAATGAAGCCTGTCGCGTTGTCGATAAAGCCATCGCGATTATCGGGGAACAGTTGAGAAACGCATCCGCCACGCAAGTAAAAGATCTTCTGGAGCAGGAACTTACGCGCCTTGAAGAAAATGCGTCGTACGTTGACGATTTTACCGCATTGACTCAAGCGCATTCTGAACGTTTTTCTACCATCCATGAAACATTAGGTGGTTTGATCGATCATCCAGACGTAAAAGAAGACCTTGCTATCGCTGTACAGAAATACGAAGGTAAGCTCGCACAGCTCTGGTCACCGATCGTTGATCTGGTTGCGGTAACGCAGGCCCTGTCGGCGCTTTATGCTGTTGATCGCAAAATCCTTGAGCAAGCACTTGCTTTACAGCCGTCCGGCAACGATGGTGCGGATGAAGAGTACAACGCAGTTACTGCTGTTCCGTCGACTGATATCAATGTCCTTATGCCGTACTTCGACCAAGCGGGAAATCTCATCCCTGCTGAATCGGTAGCAGCACCGAAAGAATGGGACGGTAAAACACTTCTCACTGTTTTAGGTACCGCGGTTCTCGCATCACGAATCATGCGTGACGTCGTGAACGATTACCCAGAAACAGCGGCGCTAGTTAAACAACTGCTAGAACGCGTTGAATCTGCTCAAGTCGATGAAAATCTTGACAACATCGGTTATTTAGCGGTTATCGCACGTCTGCAAAACGCACGTATCGTTTACCAGCGCATGTTAGTACAATGTGTGCGTACCGTACTGACTTACGCTGAAACTGTTGCCGAGCTTGTTATGTCGGTATCTGAAACGGCTGCGGCTGCCCGTAGCGAACAGCTCTGGAATAAAACCCAAGAAGAAATCGAAGCGGCTGACGGATACACACGTACCGATCTTGTACAGGAAGGTTTCTTTGATCCGATTCTGAAACTTTTCGATAAGAAGGGACCGAATCCGCTTTTGGATAGCAAGGCATCCAAAAGCTGGAAATACCTTGAAAATATCCAGCAGCAGCTCACCCAAACTTACGCAAACAAATCGTGGGTGGAACGAAATATCCACGACAAACCTGTCGTAAGTAAGCGTGTCGCTCGTGCTCTTAGTTTTGACGACGGCAAAGTTCGTATGCCGATGATCGTATTAAAAGAAGCGATTTCAGCAATGCAGTCGGTACAAAAACTCGTTGAAGCTCCAGCACAAGCACGGCATGCCAAACTCCAGCAGTTGGAAGAAAAAGCATTACGTCGTATCAAGGCCGGGGAAAACCAATATCAGGTTGCAAAAGACACGCTGGCTGAAGCCAAGAAAATCAAGCCGCTGTCTACGATACCTGAAAGCAGTTATCCAAAGTGGCTCGGATACAAGTACAGCGCGTTCTTCAACATTAACATGTTGCAAGAGCCGGTTACCGACGAACTCCCCAAGCTTAACGTCGATGATGTAGTTGAAACAGGTAAATTCCTGACGAATGATGCAGCTAAAGCGCTTAAAGAGTTTACAACAGCAGACGTCTTCTGCGGCACAGGCTGCGATACTGAGCTGTGGAACTACGATGCCTTCGGCGATGACGACGAACTTTACGATCAGTTTTATCTGCATTCAAAGCTCAACGAAACGGCTGCAACAGACGTCTATTACAACTACCTGGAAGCATTAGTAAACGTTTGTTCTGCAACGGTAGAATGGTTGGCACGTCAAACAAGCTTGAAAGCGTTGAAGATGGAAGGGTACGGCATCTATACCGCAGAAAGCGCGTGGGAAACGTTACGGCGGACGATGGAATACACCGTCAATATCCTAAAACGTTTGGTTGATTGGCTGGTTAAGAGCTGGCGTAATGGAAGTGCGAAAGCAGCGATTCAGCAGGCGGAAGCTAATAACAGTCAGCTTACACGAGCTAAAGACGCTCTGCTTACCGAAGGCACGAAGAAACGTTTAGCGTCGTTGCACACCGTCGGTATTCAGACCATTGCGAAATACGCTGAAGCAGGAACGATCTGGTCGGGAGCGTTCAAAGGGGTTACCGACAATCTGGGTAACGTTTCGGCATTAATCAGCTCGGAAGTGAAAGAGCTATCGAATGGTCGTGAACTTGATCAGGATAAACTCGCTAAGATTCGTGAAGGTCTTGCTCTTGCATTCGAGAAAGGTAACTTCAATAAAGTTCTTCTTGGACATGATGGTATCACTATCGATAATCTCGCAAGTGAAATCCATGACTACCGTGAAGAATTGAAGGACCAGTTCAAGGAACCCACGAACGAATCTATCGATGTGGATAAACTGATTCGATACAACGACGGTTGCCGTAAATTCCTGCAAGGGCCGATTACCGATGCGCGTAACAAGGTCAGTGGACACGAGTTGGATAATCTCCTTACCATGTTGAACAGCATGATTCGTCAACAAGCCTCTTCGCCTGAGAATAAAGGTTTAGGTGCGTTGAAGAACGAAATCGTGAACGCACGTGACCTTGCTAAAGCTGCGGTGGATATTCTCGGCATCGCACAATGGCTGGAAGTCCGGGCTAAGCGTTACATCAACGCTTTGAGTACTGTTGTCGATAAAGCAAACAGCGAAGCAGCAGCGGTTAGCGGATCGTTGAAACAGGAATCGTTCGATCTTAACGAAACTGTGCTCTCGTCCACCAATTACGATGTTTGTAGCGTCGCAGCCACGAGTCTTGCGGCAAACAGATTCCGCAACTCGCGTGACGAACTTCGTCGTCATTATAACCAAGCCTTGGAGGCTGCGTTTCAAGTCTATAACCGGGCTGTTTATAACCGCGCCGTAATCGGACAACATCTGTTGGGTGTTATGCCGCGGTTTACGGGTGTGTTCAGTAACTATCCGTGGACATTAGGCCTTGACCTTCAGGTGTCCAATCCTACCGCGTTAAATGCGTTCTGTGAAAAGCTTTCGCAGTCTATCGAGCTCTATGGTGCAGGCACTGCCGACAGCATCACACAGGCGGTTGCTTTGTTAGATTCCACAGAACTCTGTTATGCGGTGGATCCGAACTATGAAGGCGAATCTGGTAACTCATCGGCTTTAGCAACGCATATGTTCGAATATCGACGTCTGGCAAAAGAAGCGTTGGAACCTCATAGCGACTTTACCACTGAAGAACAACGGCGGGAATGGTACACGACGTTCATGGACAGTTCTCCATCGTGGGAACCGGATAATACTCTCCCGGTGGTAACGGAAGATGTTGATCCTTCGCTGATATGGGCATTCGCGTCTTTGTTCTGTGCTGCGCTGAATGCGTATATTGCATTGAAATACGGTACCGATCTCAAGGTGTACGGTTGGTTCAGCGAACAACAGAATAGCAATAACGTAAGATAACAGCATATTCCCTCCTCCTTCCCTGTTGGGTTGGAGGAGGGTTATGTTCATGCTATTTTGTTTTAGACACGAAGGCCTTGCGCTAGCGCTGAACTGTTGCTTTGTGCATGTTTCACAAAACTCACATCAATCGCTTCACGTACGGACAAGATACCATCCGCTTTAACATAAAGCTCTTTCTTCACCGCACAACGAACACCATCGTTCTTCGCGGTATAAACACTGAGGTTCTTACCTGGTCCAAAATCATCGATTTCAACGTTAAGGATGTCGTCACCGCCCTCCTCACGAATCATCGCGATCATTTCTGCTTTAGCCACCGTACGGGACGTTAAGCATTCGTTGATGACTTTCGATACCATCGCTTGAAGGACTTGACGTAAATCCAAGTCTGCGTATTGCTTAGCCGGTAAGTAAAGCGTCACGTTGAACGATAAGGCAGCAGGAAGCGTTGTTTCCAATCCGTTTTCCACAATAACATCCACATACCCCAGCGATTGCTTAGGATACAGTGAAATCTCTGTTTCCTCATAACAGAAATTCCTGAACGTGCTGATATCGTTCTGAATCCACTCAATAAGCTGCGTAGGAATCGTGTTACGATAGTCAATCACGTCCGTATCGTTCGCCAGCAGATACGACGCATCAATAAAGAACATGTCCAGGTTACGCAGAACGTCACGTTCATCGACAGGGATCGGATTACCGTAATTATCTTTCATGATGTCGCCTTTCAGATAACGATAGGCTTGGCTTCCATCACTGTTTAATTTCGGGTCTCCTTTACGATGCAGGTATTTAACCGACAACGTACCATCATCGCCTTGCTCGATGATAACCGAACCGGTCTCATCCGTCGCTGGAACGTCTTCCTCATACACCCACGGAATGTTCTCGGTGTAACGTTTATACGTAATCTCCGAGGCCACCGTACGAGAGCGCATCCAAAGACCATCCAGATCATAACCAAAGGTTGCGGTGAGACGTTCACGGTAGAAACAATACCCATTTTGAAGCGTGAGTTTCTTAACCAGGTAATTATCGGAAGCACTGTGTAAAATACCGTCGACATCTTCCGGCGCGTAATCCGTCACCACATGGAAGATTTCCAAATACTGCTGCAGTGACGCCCAGTAATCCCGTGGTGTCGATTCATACATCGAGAACGAAGTCAATGCGATATACGGTTCATACGCCGTGGAATCATCAGCCAGGATTCGTGTAAAATCATAATTCGTGGTGATATCGAAGGTGAACAAACGACGACCCTGTTCATCGGTTGTAGGTGACGCCAGCATCGTCGCATAATCACCCTCACCCCGCGGATTGAACCCCAGCTGGATGTGCACGTTTTTATCGTCGAGCGCCTTCCATGCGTCGTTACCTTCTACAATGAGGCTTAGACGATATCCTTCAGCGATACGATCCAGACGGTATCCGGTCACCATAGCGGTTAACGGGATTGTCTCGTTCGCGTCGAGGAATGCTTGTGTGCCGATCTTAGGGGCATCCAGGTAATAAGCATGGATGTCGAAATCGCTTGTCGAATCTAATACGTAATGAAACGGACTGTAAAACAACATGGCATTGTTTACCGCGTTCAACTTCGCATCGGAGTTGCCTGCATTAATACGGTCAATTTCATCGTCTGACAACAGCGCGATGCTTCCGTTACTGTCACGATACAAGCAATCCGGTTTAATCGTAATACGATCACCGTTATCAGCGACAAACTTACTTTTCACCAATGCTGCGGCTGACGTATAGAAAGACCCCATCAACGAACCGGCTTGCGGCACGCTGTCGCTCAATTGCGGTAAATCTCGGGTTGCCAGGAACGAACGATTTGTTACGTTATCGATGGTGGTCACCATCCCGTAACCCGCATCTTGAAGCACCAGCTCTACCTGCGTTCCCGTGATCGGCACCTTGGTTTTGTTCACACCCGCCATAACACGCTCACGTTGTTCCTCGAACGTTAACGCAGATCGCCCACCCGACAATGCCCCTTCGCTATAAATCCCTTTAATGTTGAACGCACTTAGCGGCGCACTGTATTTCTGTTCGGCTTTTGGCGACAGATCGATGTAGTTATCTTTCCAATCGGTCACGTCGTAATCAGACGGGTCGACGCTGATTTTCCCTTTCGTCGTCAACACCTCGAGTCGAATGGTGCTCTTATCCATCGTACCTTGAGACAAATAAATTTCCGGAACACGCCAGTTCAGTTTGTTCCCTTCTACTTGTAACGCGATGGTTGGTGTTAACGGATCGTAGATCTGCTGACTGTGTGTTGTCGCTATCTCCGTCCAGGTATCGTTATCTGACGACATGTACGCACGGCAATGGTAAAACTGATCTTCGAAGGTAATGCTGCTGTTCATCCCGTGAACGCTATTAAACGGCACATCTTTTACCAGCGTTTTAAACTGGAACAGCGGGATACGCATCACCAACACTTTACCCGCTTTTACACGAACAACCCCATACTCAACTTGGTTACTCTCCAAGGTTTGCAGCGGACTGATGTTATCGGTGTTATAAACGACACGGATCTGATCGTGCGCTTGCACTTGGATTTCGATGGGGTAATGCAATCCGAAATCCATTCCGGCTACCGTAAACGCCGTCGTACGTGGTATCACTAACTTACGGCTGTAAGAACGGCTTAAATCATCGGAGGTGGCGGTGTTTGGAATTTCTACAGCACGATCGAGGATTTCCTGATACCCTAACGAATAAATGATTTCCGTTTTACCCGGCATTGCGAAACGTCCGACGTACGACTCATCATACATCCAACGATAGAGCTGGTTCCAGTTGGTTGCAAGCTTCGGATACAGTTCGCGAACACGGGACTCATCCCGCGCATTCTGGTTCGCCGCCGTCGCCGTTGCAACCTCCAGCAGATAAACAAACGGACAGCTGGGGTCAACCAGGGTTAACTCGCCATCAGAGGCCAAACGGATCATATCGCTTGCAACAGCCTGCATTTCAATGGGTGAAAGCATATAGCGATTGAGCTGTTCAGCAAGATCTTTGTTGGTTACGCTCATTTATTATCCCTCGTAATTTTGCGGAATGGTGGTACGGACAAGATCGCGACTGAACGTATCCGGTGGTAACGCTGACGGCTCAAGATCCAGATAGAATTCGTTGTAATCGTCAGCGGGTACGAACCAAAGAAGCTCTGAGGTCAACGGATGAATAAATGGATACATATCGACACGATACGACATGATTCGACGCTCGTAAGGTGAGATAGGTACCAACTCCTCATCTTCAAGGAACGTACGGGTATCGTTCTCACCGTAATAGAACATCAGGACAAGGCGATTGAATTCATCCTTCAGAATTTCATCGAATGCGTTGTTACCAACCGCTTGGTATGGGATAGTGATACGTTCGTTATCTTGCGTGAAGGGTTTATCGATGCTGTAGTTAGCCATATTACCAATCGGTAACCCGACAGGAAACATCGCGGTCGGTGCGAAGATATAACGAACATACATCCCAGTCGGATCCAAGATGATACGATAACATCTTGTCCAGTAATCCATTTCATTGTCGATGATGGCCTGAGGGCTTGGCGTCAGTTCACCATTATGCACACCTGCGATGTAAATCAACCAAATATAATGAAGGAACATGATGGGGTTACCCATGATGTTCTTGAATGTCGCGTTCAGGTTATAGGGCTGGAACATATCCACCGAACCGTCAGCCATCACAACGGTTTCTTGGCGTAATCCTGGTTTACCCTGGTAAACCTGCATTTCCATGTCGTTGAAGCCACTGATATCCGTTAGGTTGTCCGTCAGTATACTTATGAATGGATTGCGCTCATCGACGATGGCACGTCCTCGATGATTCCGCTTTCTGGCACCCACGGGGTCCAAGTAGTCGCGGACAACAGCCTGAATACTGTTAGGGTTATCCGTACGTAACGACCACAATCGTCGATCTCGTTTTAAGTTCGCGTCGGTAAGATGTAAATTAGGTCGTGTGAAGAAGGTAATACCGGCATGATCGCGGTTAATCGGAATCGGACTGTTACCCGGAATAGGTGACACATTCCGATACCGTCTGGCGATACTGTCCTCGTATGTCCCTTGACCGACACTGGTACGAATATTCTTCCGCGCTATTGCCCAATCCGAATCAGTGAATAACACCGCATTGCCCGCTGCCTCCACAGCTTCGGGTGTTAACGACGCATTATTCTCCTGAATGGTTTGAATAGCTTGGTCGTAGTAATTAGACATTTTCTTTCCTTTATTTGTAAATAAGGATTTCAATATGGTAGCATCAGAAATTGCCGACGCTGTTAACGTTGTTGCGTCCGGTATCGCTAAAGTCTACGAAGTTAATAAACTTATCCAGCCAGGTTCGCTGGTTGAACTCTCACAACCTTCACGCGTTATCGCGCCGTTGATCTTTGAACGTGAGTTGTATTATAGCGACGCACGCAATGCGTTAGGCAACTGCATGCGCACCGCTGAAAACATGTATACCGGGTTCTATTTACTGGCGTTGAATACCATCATGCAGGTGGGTAATATCAGTGTCGATAAAACGCTGGGTCGTGTGAATCCAAACCGTAACGCTAACCTGACGGATAAGGCTATTAAATTAGCGCTGGAAAGTGCGGATAGCAAAAGCCTTGTTTTCCTTGATGACAAAGGATTCAACCTGCTGGGGAAACAAAAAAATATCGCCGATGTTGGAGCCAGCGACGCTGCGATCGAATTGCTGAACAAAGATGCGAACGCGGTCACCGGCAAGTTCTTAACCGTGACGCTGACCGATGGTCAGGCAACGATGAAAATGCCGTTGAACATCAGCATGCGTATCGCAAGTTCACCAGCGGAAGTACTTGCGTCGATTTTAGCGATTGGCGGCCCACAGAACACCTGGCGAGCACGTTGGCATCGCATGATGGCAGGTGAGCTGTCTTTCTGGAGCGATATGATCCTGCTTAGCGATCTGGTTCGTGAACACAAACGAATCTCACGCATGGATAAAGAGGGTATCCGTAAGGCTGTTAATGCTGCGCGCATCAATGCCGCAAAAGCTGCAGCGAGCACAAAGATCCCTTCTTCTGGAGCCATCGCCTCCACCTATATCATCTCTAAGGCTAACCAGGAAGCCATCGAGCGTAAGATCGGACGTCGTTTATCTGACTATACCACACGTCAGAAAGTCATGGCTGAAGCCCTCGCAATGCAGTTGATCATCATCGACGAAGCTGAAGAGATGGTGACCTTCTATTTCCACAGCTTGGATCAAGGGACCACCGTAAGCTTCAAGCAACTGGAAAAATCCAACAGTTCGTCAACCTCGGGTTCCGATCTTCTGACGATCCTCCAGGCGCTCCGTACCGGAAACGTCCCACAGATTCGTTAATACACGCAACCTGTTTCGAAATAGCATAGGTGCTCACTCATGGCAATCGATTTTAAAGAATTCATTCGCGGTTTGAAGCCGCTTTTTAAACGCACCGGTGTTGCTGACGCACTTGAATCAATCCGTGACGAAATCAACAACACCGCGATTCCTTACTACGAGACATCCGCTTCGCTTCTCCAAAAGGGTGAAAGCGCCTTATGGAAACTCGCTGACAAGGATCTTCACCAGCGTTTAACCCGCGTTCGCTCTGGAAGCTGGGTAGAAAACGTTCACTTAGCGCTACGCAACGCTGTCGACCTGATTCCAGAAATTGTTAAACGTGTTAACAAAAACCTGGAAATCGATGTTGCTGCCGACGGTCTAAGTTTCAAAGAAGCCGCTCTGGTACGTCTTGTTGAGTCCTTGGGCTTCTACGTTAGCTACGCTCGTACGCTGCTTCGTGCAACGGTCATTTGCGAAAGCATGCCGGGTGGTGATAAAGCACTTGGTGAGTTCTTCACCAAAAACGAGATTGCTTACCTGACCGCCAACATGTACGGTTTCGCCATCGCCACCGAGGTGCTGTGTGGACAGAAACAACAGATCCTTGCTGGGTTGGATAAAATCCCGGATGTTGTGGTTTCTGATGAAGACGGTGTTGGTAATGGCTTATACAACGCGGGTAATACTGACCCGATGCGTATGGGTTCATGGTCCGACACTCAAATGACCAACACGCTTATTTACCGTTATCGCATCTGGCGCAGCGAACGTGAAGAAGCGTCGTTACAAGCGGCCAAAGAAGAAGCCCAAGCGTTGGAGTATTGGATCTTGTCACTGAAGCAAAAACAGCAGAATGCAGGCAACGATCCAAAAATCCAGCAGCAGATCGAATATCACGAAGAGCGACTGAAGAAACTTCGTTATGATATTAAACGACAAGAAGAGGCGGCTGTATGAATGCACTTCGTGACGTCCCTTTAACGTTATACGGTACCGGGTTCTTTGGATTTCCGGTTAACGGCGTAAAACGCCAGGAGAACTACGATCGTGACGTTGTTAGTTTGTATCAGCGTCTGGTCGACGGTACTCCTCTCGATGACTGGAAATATGAACGTCAGGTTCTTTCTACCCTTTATCGTTTGATGTACCCTATCACCGATTGGGTGGAAATGAACAGCCATAACCCAAATCTGAACTTCACCAGTCTGGAGTTTATCCGTGACACGCTACGGTTCATTCACACGGGTAGACGAGACACGAACGTTCAGATTGCGGGTCAATTGATTGATAACTGGTCAGATCGTCAGTCGTTAAGTTCGCACCAACGTCTGGAAAGCAGCGGTAAACTTATGAGTTATATCACGTTGTCAGACGAAGAGATGGTGCGTACTTGGCTCCATTGGGACAATGGCATCCAAGACATCATATGTACTTTGAATGCGGTGTTTGGGCAACCTATGGCACCGGGTTTTAAGGGCTTTTAAGTGAGCTGACGGTTCGCTTAAGCCACATTAGCTAATGTGCAATTTATTGTAAAGGAAACAAATTATGCCTTCTATTTTTGATCGTCTTGTCGCAAATCCATCTAACGCACAGCTGGTTCAACTGGCTGCTGAGATCGATCCGGATGCAGCGGCAACCGTTGAAGCAGAACCGGCAGCTGATGCTGCAGCAGCGGATGAAACCGTTGTGGCTGAACTGACCGAACGTGCTGAAATCGCTGAAGATACCGCAGCTGAAACCGAACTGGCTATCGAAGTTCGTGGTGATATCGAGCAGGTTGATGCTGTTGTTATCGAAATTGCAAAAGACGACGAAACCGCAGAAGCCATGGACGAAGCCATGGATGAACTGACGGAAACCGTTGTTGCAACCGAAAGCTACCTGAAAGACGGTGGTATGTCTGCACAAACCGCTCAGGAACACATGCGTAATCTGAAACGTCTGTGTGGTACTATCGGTTTCAAAATGCCGGAAACCATGCCGTCCTTCGAAAGCTTCGGTGGTTCCGCTTCCCGCTATGATGCAACCAACATGATCTTCCTGGAAGAACAAAAATGGTGGCAGAAACTGTGGGCAACCATCAAGAACTTCCTGAAAACTTCCTGGGAAACCTTCGTGAAGTTCATGGATCGTATCTTCGACGGCGCGACCAAACTGAAAGCACGTGCTGCTAAACTGAAAGAAATGATCGGCAAGAGTATAGGTGTTTCTGAAAATGCCAAAGTTACTCTGGGTAGTGGCGTTTCAGGTTACATCGGTGGTGATGATCTGGTTACCGCAGCGACTAAAATCACTGACACCTTCGAGAAAGCAATGAAGGCTGCTGACGATCGTGCTGATAAATTCGTTGGGTTAGTCAAATCTAAGTCCCACACCGAATACACTGATAAACTGAACGCACCGGCGATCGCAGATGTTACTGGCCCGGCTGGTTGGGGTTTCAAAACCAACGACGGTAAAGTAACCTGGGAACGTTCCGGCGAAGCGAAAGAAGTTGAAGCGCCTGTTCTGTCTCAGAATCAACTGACTACTGCGGTTCACAGCGTTGATGTACTGGCTGATAAACTGATTGCACTGAAAGGCACCATCGGTAAGAAATCCCAGGGCTTCAAAGACGCTGTTAAATTCGGTGACGATATGGAAGCCGATCTGTCTAAGAAAGGCGATGTTTCCGCTCAGGAAAAACAGCGTGTTCAAGCTGTACTGTCTGCACTGAAAGACGCACGTTCCTGCTACGTGAACCCGCAGGTCGGTCTGATGAAATACGGTGTTCAGGCAGGTAACGCTGTTCTGGACGGCGTTGCTAAAATGCTGAAAGGGCACATCCAGTCGAAATACTACGCGAAAAAGGAAGCTCTGGAAGCAAAGAAAGCACAGCAGTAATCAGTTAATAAACTGACATATCCCCTCTCCCAACCCGTAAGGGAAGGGAGAGGGTTCTATGCCGCTCAGGTTTATCTTTTGAATCATTACTGGAGACAACACATGGTACACATACCGTTATTTGCGACCCAAGGCGATATCAGCCTTGAGGCGTTTGAAAAAGATCCTATTGTTGCTGAGGCGCTTGCTGTGGAGCCTACCGCTGAAGTTACCGATGCCGATGGCGTTGAATTACGCCTAGCGACAATCGATGAACAAGAAGATGCTCTCGATCGTGCGTTCCCTGCTGTTGCCGCATTACGGGAGATCAGTTTTGATGTTGCTCCTACTATCGAATCGGCTAACTACAGTGACGTTGCATTAGTTCGTAACGTGCAAGAATCCGCATCGATTGCTCTGGGTCTACCCTCCGAAGCATTGCTGACGCCAACCGATCGTGTTGAGGTTGGAGAAGCTTTGGTTGTTGAAGGGTTTAAGGACACCGTTGTAAAAGCCATGAAAAAGATCTGGGATATCATTGTTGATATTGCCCTGACCTTGGCAGCAGCCTTCGAGAAGCTTACCCGTCTTGTTTACGACGAGACGCGCAATTTTCAAAAAGCCGTTGCAGCCCTCGAACAAATGCCTAAAGGCAAATACGAGGAAAATAAAGAGGTTGCGTTTAAAGCGGAGTGGCGGACGCTTTTCCCTAACCGTAACAACGTTGGTGGCGTAGACGCGCTGAAAAGCAACATCGATACCTTCAATCAGATGTTCCTTAAATCGGATGGTCATTCGGTTATTGATGGGTTAGGATTAAACATCATCGACTTCCATTTAGATAAGGTCGAAAAACTTCCCGTTGATTATCTGTCTTTCTTGCACGCTGTCAAATCGACACTGGAAAATCGCGGTTCCGTGGAAGGTACTGACGTTATCACCCCAACGGTTTCCGGAAAACGCATCCGTTACATCAACGGCGCGGTCTTCTTGAAAGAATTCGACGCATCAAAAGACAATATCATCGATGCGGTTAAACGTTACCTCGACTTGGATATTGTCGTTGAAGATGTTGAATGGGATAACGATCCAGAAACGTACGTCCTACCGACACCTGACGATCTGCGTAGCGTTCGACAACTGACGTTCGCGAAAGATCTGTTGATGGTAACAAAACGCGGACGTGCTTTCTCTGAGATATTCTCTCGCAATAAAATCCGTACCATGGAGCGCATCCAGGAAATCACCATGAAACGCTTCAATGAGCAGAATTTTGATGCGAGCTACCAACCGTACATCGAGATCTATCCTAAGCTCGTTAAGCGTGCGATTCTGCTTTGCGGTAAAGAGAACCGTATTGAAAACCAATTCGCTTACCAATATCTTCGTGCATTGACCTCATTTATCAACACTCTCGTTAAAGCTTATACCAAAGGTTAAGGAACTAACATGGCCCGCATCTCTCTTTTTGATAACGTCAATAAAAACGCATTCGAACTCGCATTGCTCAGCGCCGAAGATCTTCTTGCGGCAATTCCGACGGAGCAAAATGATCCTAACGCAGAAATCGAAGAGGACGAAGTTGAGTTGGTGATTCGACGTACCGACGAGACGATCGACGAATCCAGCGAACTGGCTGAAATTGCAGTGCGTACCTCAGCAACGCTGGAAGATACCGCATACATGATCGCACCTACGATCCCTGAAGCACGTGCGAGCGACATCGCCCTTATCCGTCAGATTGCTTCGACGTCAGCAGCAAACCTGGGGATGTCTGATGAAGACATGTTCCAAGCTGACGACCGTTTAGTGGAAGGGCAAGCTATTGTGCTGGAAGGCTTTAAAGAACGCGCAGCACAAGCGTTATACGCAGTCTGGGTAATCATTGCGAACATGGCTGAACAGTTATGTAAACTGATTCAGCTGCTCTTCAAAAACCTTGCGGTAGCGTATAAAAAAATTACCGACGTTGCAACCGCTGTAAATAAAGGCGAGCGTCACATCAAACAACTAAATAAACCGACCGGGAATATGATTAGCATGTTCCCTAACGCAAAAACGGTTAACGCGTTGGAGGTTCGTAAACATATTGAGCAGTTAGCGGCATCCACACAAGCATCCGCTTTTTTACTACTCCAAACCGACGACATTAACAAGAAAGTTAATAAACTAACTGATTTGACGACACTTGCCGATATTCTGGACGATTATATTTACGCCATCAAGCCAGCGTTAAAAGGACTCAAAATACCAGAAAGCGGTGGGAAACGATATGTTGTTAAAGGTCTTGACGCTCTTTTGGCTGAGAAAGATACCATTAAGGCCTGCGCGCTCGTGAAGAATATTCAGATCGAAGTTGAAGAAACCGCGACCGGTAATATCGAAAACGCGAACATTTTCAATAACGACGACGAATTGAAAGCCGCACTGACTTCGTATCTTAACGCGTTTCGTATTGTTGACCCCGCATATTTTCGCCAGACAGAAAGTTTAACGAGTACTGTCGAACGTACCGCTAAACTGAACGGTATGAAAATTAAAACTAAATGGGACGGTATGCTCGACAATCTACCGGAAGCAGATCGTGAAACCGTTCGCCCTTATATAAGCGCCATTTCAGAAATGGCACGCTTGAGTGCGGTATTAGCAGCTAAGATCCTCCGTGTTGCTAACCGTCAATATGCAGATGCTGTATTTGCTGCAGCGAAATACTTCGACGCTGTAACCGAAAAAGCGTAACCACTATATCCCTTCCTCCTTCCCTTACGGGTTGGAGGAAGGTTTATGGCGTTGGTATCCGGTTATCTTTTGACTTCTGAATCAACGGTTCAGAAGGTAAATGGCGGACATGATCACCCGCCAAGATTTTCCTACGTAGGAGTCCCAAATGGAAAACGTGTTACAACAACCCATGACATCGTTGTTTCAAGGGATTGATGATGAACCTGTAGAATCGTTCGGTATCGCTGGCAACATTCTCGATGCCAGTAATATTGAGAATCAGTTTCACTCAATCGACGAAACAAACGTGGCGATGAAAGAAGGTGAACAACACCTTCAAACATTAAATAAACTCCGGCTGGATATTGTCCCAAACATGGCTGACGTTGAAGAACGCGATATCAGCACGATCAAACATATCGCAACAACCGCAGCAGCCGGAATGGGAATGGACCCAAACCAAATCATCGAGGGTCTGGAAGAGGAAACTTCCAGCGGGATGAGCTTGAACATGGAAAGTTTTGACAAGACCGCAAAAGAAGCAACCCGAGCGTTATGGCTTTACATGAACGAGTTATACCGTTACGCGATCGATATCTGTAATCGTTGTTATCGTCGATTCGTTCGTCAGGTGAAGCCGTTATTAAAGAAAGCGGCTGCGTTGAAAACTATTTCCGAATACGATGTTAATGAAGATAACGCATTCTGGGAGAACTTTCCCTACAACTGGCGATATCTTCATCCGAAAGGCGGTGCGGTAAGCAGTATTGCTGATTTACGACAAACCGCAGAAAACATCGTAACGAACACAGGAATCCTCGCAGCATGGCATCGTCAACTCGATCCGTTATTAATGCAGCTACTAAAAGCACCATCAGCGGATAACAAAGAAGGTATCGCTGCAGAAAACGAAGCCTGTTGGGAGAATATTCTCGAGGTCATCAACGATGCGTTATGCGAGAAGCCGTTAACGCCTACCGGAACAGACGATCTGGTCGTTGACGTACCTGTTGGTGCTTCCTACCTTAAATTACACAACATCGAAGACGCATCAGGAACGCAGTTCAGTGTTGTGTGGGAAGCTGCGTCGTTCCAATCAGCAAAAGACGGATTCCGTTTCTTGCCGTTAAACGATGTTATCGACGGAACCAACGCGATCATCAACGCATTAAGTACGTTATGGTCTACGCTACGACAGTTGGAATTTAAACGTTGTCTTGAAGCAAGCCTTGCCGACCAGGACGAATGGATTCAGCCTTACGAACGTTTGCTACAACAGATGGACAACAACGATACCGCATCATCCGCCATCGTTCAACGTGTGGGTATCGCGCGTAACGTCGTCGGCTTCCAGGCGGTTGCTTTTGCCCGATTCCTGTTAACTGTCTGCGACGTCATCGACGGTCTTAATGATTATCTTGACGCGCATCTCGAACTTGAGGAAACCAGCAATGCTGCAGACCTATGATGGACAGATTCAAGCGTTAAGCTTGTTAAAAACATTACCTGTGCCAGAGACAGCAACGCAACGACAAATTCATCAGCTTATTTATCAGCAAGCAGGCGGTATTCCAGCAACCAGTTATACCACAGAAAGTGCTGATCTCCTCACGATGGAATCGTACGATCAGCTTGCGATGAAAATCATCAAAGCTATCATCGATGCAATCTGGACAACGTTGCGGAACATTACCGCGTTTATCGCACGGTTTATCGATCGTAGTCGCGCACTACAACTCGAACTCAGTAACATCCGTCGTCATTACACAAAAGCCGTTGGTCGTAAACCCATCGCGCAAAGCTTCGAAGCTTCGTCAACGCTGGCTCCGCACCTACGGTATGGAAACAGTTTTGGGTTCGATTTCACAACCGGGAATACGTTATACAAGCAGAATTTGGCAATCGCCGAATATCTCTTGTCTTCGTCGTTCCGTGATGATTTCAAGCAGTTCGCTAATACGTTAGATAGAGCACTCGACATTATCTTAAAACAGACAGATACCGCATTAATCGATGTGATTAACCGTGACGCGTATACGTTATTGCATAAAGTCTACAGTACGCTGAACGAATCGAGACTCGTCAACGTAACGTTACTGGGCAACCGTATGCTGCGACTCGATCAGGTTACCGCCTCAGGTTCTGGTTCAATTCAACAGTCCCTTGCTATTCAATCCGCACGGTTTGAAGTCCAGGATGTACCGTCCGTTGAACGGGATATGGTGGTTACAATGCCAACATTAGAACAAGTTGGTGTGCTACTCGAGTCGGTAAATACGGGTGTTGATTTGCTGGTTAGCTACCATCGTAAAAAGTACGCCAACGAGTTACTCGAAATCGCAGGGAATCTACAAGCAAAACTTAACGACGTTTATCGTCAACAAGGTCAGTTGTCAGTTACTACTGCTTCTGATGATGCTATGGTAGCCCTTTCTCGATACCTTACAGCGTATACCGCGTGGATCAAGGTGCCGCTTGTGGGCTATGCCGAGTTCTTTACGAATTCAACAGCGGCTATGCTTGATGTCTCTCGCGAGGCGCTGAAATATTACTTTTAAGAGGAATAACGCTTTATGAAAAAATCGTTAGCTGATCTGATGCGTAAGTCGCATCTTAACCTGGAAAGCGGCGATACACCTATCGAAGTCAAAGCAACGCTTTCTACCGATAAAGAAGAGCAAGTGATCGCATTACCTACAGCGGCACGACCAGACAGCATCGAAGCGACGATCGAATCAGATACGCTCGAGGAAGGGGCTACTGTTGATGACGCCGTTCGTGTGATTCGTAGCACGGATGAAAACGGTGAGGATGTCGTACGTGCTGTTATTGTGACCCGTCCTATTGATGGTAGCTTGCGAATTCGTTTCACACCGAGCAACGGTGGCGTAACCATGGAAGACGGTAACGATGTTCAACCGTTCGTTCTGATCGCGGTACCGACCGCACCTGGCGAAGAGCCGAAGAACCCGTATCCGGCAAACGCACCGACCGAAACACCGGCACCGAAAGTAACCAATGACCCAACCGTTAGCGCTGACCGCGACAATCTGAAGAACAAGATTCAGGATGCGGCTAATGCCATCGATCCAACCAATCCGGCACAAATCGAACAGGCAGCGCAACCTGCAGAAACCACCGAAGGCGTTAAAGGTAATGTAGTCGAACCGGAAAAAGTAGAACCTGTTGCTGAAACAGCGGCTGCGGCAGCCGAGGTGACGCCAGAAACCAAAACAACGGAAGAACCCATCAAAGTCACCGTGATTAAACGTGTCGTGGAGAAAGTAGAAAAGGTTGAAGATACCGTCGCTGACGAACAACCTGTTGTCGACGCTAATGACGGTAATACCGGCGAGCAGAAAGCCGAAGCAGTTGCTCAGGAAACAGAACTGCAAGGCGATGTTGATGTCGATAGCGCTGACGAAACGTCCACGGAGGACAACACCACCGAACCTGCGTCCGAAGAACCTGCTAACACCGACGCTGACGCTGGTGCCACCGACGACACAACCACCAAGGGTGATGAAAACACCAAAGGTGACGATGATGAAGACGAAAACGAAGAAGATGAAGATCTGAAACAAGAGTCGTTCGAAATTCATCAAGAGCTGGAAGCCCGTGGTGTATTAGATGTTCCTGTTGTTGAACAGCGCGCATCGGTTATTCTCGGTGAAGGTGAAACAGATGTAACCGTCATTGAAACAGAACAACCGTACATTCCTGGCACCATGGTCGTACGTCGTCTTGATGGGGATAAGAGTGTTATTGTTCGCCGTACTCGTTACGCTGAACGCTTTAACGCTGATGGTCAGGGTGAAGCGATCGCCATTGTCGACCCTACCCTGCAAGGCGAACTGAAAATGGAGTTCCGTCCGGCTGAAGGTCCGATGGAAAGCTTCGAGATTCGTCCTGAAATCAAAGACGAATACATCATGGAATCGTACAAACAGCTTGATATCGCACTGAATAGCGATCTCAATCTGGAAGACGGGGATAAACAGTCTGGTCGTTTTAAACAGATCCTGAAGTCTGTTTACGAAGCGGTCGCGAAGTTCTTAAAAGCCCTCGTGACGCGTTTGAAAAATCTCTTTGGTGTTACTAAAAAGAAAATCGAAGAGAAAGTACGGAAGCTTACTAATAAGGAACGCACAACGCCCGTATTAAACCAGCTCTCGCCAACGGAATACACGTCAAAAATCAATATCGAATGGAACAAACTGGATACGTACCTCGTCACAAACAAGAGTGCGGTGACGAAGTTAGTTACAACGATCGATAGAGCGGATGGTGTCGCAAAAGCTATCGATAAGTTCATCAAAATGACGAGTAATACTTCAGGTACGAGCGATGTGGAAATACCTCGCGATTTTATTACCTCGTCGTTTGCAGCTATAACTGATTACGGCCAGACAGTTAGTGAGGCATGTGCGGCGATCAAGGACTGGCGCGATACGTTACGTGCTTATAAAGAGGAAAATGAAAACTTCCCGCATGAGATCACGGTCGAAAAATTAATTCTCGCGTGCGAAGCGTGTGAGGATAACCGGTACCTAACGAAAGTTTCGACAATAGCCGACTCGGCAGAGAAAGCTCTGCGCGAACTCAACAGACGCGCTGATATCTGGGTAGGAGAGAACAGCCAAGAGATCATCGCTGAAATGCGTGGCATGCTAGAGTTCGTAACTACCGCAACGACTATTTATGGATTCGTCACTCAAGAACTCGGTGCTGTCACGATTCGCGTAATAGACGCAATCACTGCCGCGAAAACGGGTGATCTCAAACAGGAAGAATACCAGGATGTTGCTGGTGAAAACGATCCTGTTGTCACCATCGAAACACTGGAAGGCGATGCTGGTACACGTGTTGTTGCCGAGGCGGAAATCGTTGATGATCCTGCGGTGGTGGAATTCGTTGAGCGTGCTGAAGAAGCACAGCGAAATCTGGCTATCGGTCGCCATGCGGTGAGCGCGGTGGAAGGTATTCTGGTAGCGGCACGTGAGATCGGTCCTGATAACTTCCAGGGTAACGTCGAAGCTACCGAAATTGCGATGGAAGGGTTCATGGATACCGTTAAGAGCGCGGTCAACCGTATCGGTAACTGGATTGAAACCAACCACCGTTACTATACCGCCGCTACGGCTCCATGGGATAAGCTGTTCGCCGAAACACAGCAAGCGTTGGCTAAAGCGCGTCGCGGTAACCCAGCAGCGGAACGGATTATTCTGAAACGTTTCATCCGTCATCTTACCATCGGTGGTGAACCTGTTACCGATGTGAAGAAGCTCATCGCTGCGTTGGGTGAAATCAAAATGCTCGGTAACATGGCCCGCGAATTAATCGTTGCTATCGATCGTGAACTCAGCGACGTGCGGAAGAGCAACCAGTCCGAAACATCCGCCGGATCGGTTGTTGGTCTGAAGCGTATTCCTATTCAGAAATGGGATAAGCTCATGGTCGCTACCGTACAACCGTGGAAAAACAGCGATCGTAAAGGCGTTGGTTCCAAAGCGTATCTTGGTGAAACGCATATCGTGAAGGTGAGCGCGACTTATGCGACAACGCGTAACAACCCGAACGAGGAAGCAGCGAAACTGATGCAGTGGATCTACACCGGTATCAATCGCCAGTTTACGGTTTCTGACGACCTCACCAGTGAGGAATTACCGGTAGCTACTATCAGCGAACTGGAGGCAGTGCTGCGTGCGGCTCGTGAAGCGCATGAAGCTTGGCTTATTGCTGACAACGCCATGCAGACCCTGCGTTCAATCGATAAATTCCTGGATGACGAACTCAACATTGAGAACGATGTTAATAATGTCATTAACTACGGCATTGTTCTTGGCCTGGAAGATTGGTTGTTCCATCCTGCATTGACGTTATGGCAACAGTTCAATAAACCGATGCAAGCGGTGCTTTTCCTCATCAAAGCCCATTGCGGTGCCTACAAGTAATCCGTACGCATAAACAGCCCGCCCTTCGGGGTGGGCTTTATGCTGTCGACCATCATGTGATATCTTATCTTTCAAACAGGAATCTGCGATGACACGTGAAGCAAAATTTCTTTCACTCGCACTTAACGGTGCGCAGCAACAGACATGCTTGGTAGCGGCGTGCCCGCGACATTCAGTACCCGGTATGTATATTTGCCGTATTAACCCACATACCGCACACGAAACCGTCGTGCAGATTCCTGTTGCGGCACTACCGGAAGGTACCATCAAACCAATCATCCAAGGATTGCCGTTAGAAGCGCTATACGCTGTTTTAAACAACGAAATAGAAACATTAATGGAAACGTCCAATGAAGCAGATAAAACGCGTCTAGGGCTCGTTAAAGAGCTTCTACAGAGCAGTCTGATTCATTATACCGGATATCGACAACAAGGAGGTGAGGAAATTAGCGAGGACGACACCGATGCCTAAACTTGATCGAAAAATCAATGACGTATACGCGACGGTAACACGTCCGGTTGCAATCGCGGTGTTACGGCAGATCAGCGAGCTTTGCGGATGGGATTATAATCGGGAGAACATTCTTTTTCGAGGGGAAGCGCTTCACGCTAAAATGAGCGCTGCGAACGAGCAACCGCCGCAAGTTGTTGATCAGGATGTAAAAGGGCCTGCTGACGGGTTTATCCAAATTGAGCTTAATATTGTCCCTGAAGAACAGGCGTCTATGTACGATACCGTTTACAAACGAAACAGTCTTCCCGTATTTGAAGACCGTAACCTTGGCGTATCGTTAGTACCTGTTTACAGTACGATGGTTGCGACCATGCAGATCACCAAACGGTTCGAGGATCAGGTCACCGCCGAACGTTGGTGGTACGACATGAAACGTTTGCTGACAAGCCAGCACGTCGCTGCCTTTCTTAGCGCTGAATACAGCTATGCGATCCCAACACAGTTTCTCATGTTGTTAAAAGTTATCCACACACACCGAGAAGCAATAGCGGGTTACGGGGATAAGTTCAGCGAATACCTTAGAGACGGGTTCGACAACCGTGCAACCACCATGACGACAGTTGCCGGTGACGGTAAGAGCGTTAAATTGGTTATCAGGGAAATGCAAGAAGAGATCTCTGGTCAATTTGATTTCACCGACGCTCCGAAACCCGAGAAGAATGAGAACAGTTCTTCGTACAACGCAACCTTCTCTTACCGTTACACGTACGACACACCAACACACATCGTAGCACGGTATCCTGTTCAAGTACACCAACAGATACTCCCCGAAGAGTACCTTTACAAACCGAGCCTCTCGGTGCGCGATAAATCCCGTGCACGTCGTGGTGGTATGGTGGTGCAGTATCAGGACATACTTCGTGATTCGTTCTTGCCTGAGCAGGGTGCGTCGATTCAAGCGTATCGGTATCCTGATCTGGATGAATGGCTACCGCCATCGAGCGTGGAAACCGAACTTCCATCAAGCACGCTTTTCACCGCGCTGCTTGCTATCGATCCTGAACAACCTAACCTGTTGGTGATGTTGGACTCGTTAGCCGAAGAAGGTGAATTCCATCCCGATCTTGTTCGATGGTTCCGCGAGTACCCGGAATGGTCAAAATGCCATTACCAATCTCCTTTTTTCCTTGAGGTTTGGAAGGGTAAATACCGCTACGCAAGAGACGCGTGGGCATTAACCGACGTTGGCGATCTTGAAGCGAAAGATCCGTTAGACTTACGGAGTGATTACCACGTTCGTCTAGCGATACTGTTAGATTTAAGTCAGTTACAGGTTGAAACACTTGAAGCGTTGTGTTGTTATCCCAATCTGGTGGATGAACTGTTTGCGGTATTAGGTTTAGATAAAAAGTACTGGCCTAAGAAGAACAGTCGGGGGTGCTATACGCTAATCGGGCTTATCGAAGCCATCAAACGTATCCCAACAACCGCTTCGTGGTTCAAACATCGTAGTTTATTCGTACCGAGAATTCTTGTCGGTACCATCGTAGGAGTGAAACGCTATGGCGCTCGCTAAGAAGCCCGCGAAACCCATCATCAACCCCCAACAACCCGCGAAGGCTCGCGACGATGTTTATCGTTCTGCGGTGGTGGATGAGCAATACAATAGTCAAATCGGGTTAGTGAATTACGCATCCGGTTATTCCGTAGAATGTGATTATTACGAACAGATTCTCGGTCGTGATGATGAACAAAGCAGTTTTCAAGCTAACCGTGATATCGCTGAACAGCAGTACCGTCGCATCAGACATTACCCTATCAAGTTAATGTCGTCGTTGACGCCGTCGTACGACAACGGGACCGCACGTTTTCAATCAGAGGGTACGTGTATACTTCCGGCAGTATCGGTTCCTCTTTTAGGTAACATGTTGTTAATCTCCGGTCTCGATCATCGTATCGCGGTGTACACAATCACCCGAATCACGCCGAAGAACATCAGCTTAGCACCGGCTTACGAATGCGATATTTCCTTCCAGCGTATTCTTGACGAAAAACAGCTTATCGAACTGGAAGCGAAAATCGTTGAGGATACACTATACGACCAAGACCAGTTAAAGCACGGAAAACATCCCGTAATGGCAACGGAGAAATACAATCGTAAGTATGATTATCTCCGTCGTGCATTGGGACTTTGTCACGCTTATTACCATGAATTCTACAGCCGTGAACTCAACACACTGCTTGTTCCTGGTCAAGATGCTGCAACCTACGACCCCTGGTGCGTTAACGCGTTTACGAAATTATGGTCGTCGCTTGAAGGAAAACCTTCATGGAACTTCGGACGTCTTAACGTAGATGACAGCCAGGAAGCGAATGCGATTTCTGTCTTTGAATGGGTAATGGACGGACGTCGGGAAGACGAGGCGCGGTTGACGGTGAAATTCACACTGTTGTCAACAAAGCGTTTCTATCAATACCCGGCTGCAGGCGGGATTCGTTTTAGTGGTGCGCGGTTCTGTATGTGGCCTGCGACCACGTCGCTCGGTGATGACGTCGGTAAAGAGTTAGCCGTGCCTGAAAACACACCACCGACAAACCCGTTGGTGACCAACCTTACATCGATGGAGTATGATGGCGTTCCGTTGTTTCCATCGGTAGCGGACGATCCGTACTATGTTTTCACAGAGGCTTTCTATCGCAATCAAGCCCCAATGACGATCATTGAGAGTATGGTACGTGATATGGTCGATGAGAAAGCGATCAGCCATCCAGCACTGAAACAGATGGTTGACGCAATACCGTTGCTTTCTCCGCTAGATCGTTATTATTTCACACCGTTCGTTATTATGCTGTTACGAGCAGGAGCTATTGAACCATGAGTCTACAACACGTTAAAGATACCCCAACCAAACGTCTATTTGAACGTAAATTCGAATTCTGGATTCCCCGTAAATTCATGGTGGATAACTACACCAACGAGGTCAGCGGCGTCTACTCTTCAGGGGTTGCAGAAATCGACGATATGGCCATGAACGAAGAGGTGCCCGCACAGCTCACGGTACCGCAGGCTGCTGAAAAACATTCTCGTGGTGTCCCTATGCGTATTGCAAATCCTGACGTGAACGCCATGAAGATGTTCATGCTTCTTCTGGAACACACGGAATACGTTAAATACAATCTCGAAAACGACCCTAACGCGCGAGTACCGTCTCTCGAAGCCAGTCGTATTCTCGAAGAGTTCATGGGTGGTCTGTGGAACGTTGCACGCGGTCGCATTAAAGACCCAACCGAAATGAGCGGATTATCTTCACGTTTACGTGAAATCGGTCAGCGTCGTAAAATCGGCATCAACCGCGCACGTCGTGGTGGTCTCAATGCAGGCCCAACCGTTGAAGAGCAACTTCAGGCGGTTCGTCACAGTGAATTCCGTGGTACGAAGATCGAAGAATTCATTATTCAACAACAGCAACGGGGTCGTTAACCATGGATTACAAACAGACGCCGTTAGGACGGTATATCGGTACGTTTGCGCAGGAAGCTGTTGCTGTTGCGTATAAAGTCACCGCGGAATTAATCACGCCGTCAATGACGGTGTCTGTTCCTTTAGTGACTCAAGTCCACACGTATCGAGATTATGAACGTAACGCAGGAGATGAACTTTATATCTCTGTAAAGTTCCCGCCCGGCAGTTACGGAAAATACATTCTACCGTACCAACAACAACTTAAAATGCGCATCATCGTGCAGGCGTACAGCCTGATGCGCGGACAACGCCAAACCGTAGACGATGCTACGCAAGCTTACGTCTACCGAGCGGTTTGTTTAACAACCGTAGACAGCCGTATGTCTGCTAACGACGAACGTACCGCAACCGATTCTTCGAAGAAAGACTACGAACAAATGGTCGATCTTCAATTTCAACTGTTCGATCCTGTTCTTGAAAGCTTCATGCAATCAGAAACCGGTGAAAACTATACTGGGTCGAAAGTGCTGGATGTGTTACGGCTCGAATTCAGCAAGATACTTTCTGCGGTTGAAGCTGACACCGGGTTCAAAATGCAGGGCGTGGACATTGTTGCACCGAATAACGACAACCTGTTCAAGTTGCTTATTCTTCCGCACGGCACCAACGCAATGGATCTCGTAGACAAAATCCAGAACCAGGTCGGTATTTATTCAGCGGATGTCGGTTGTTATTACCAATCTCCGTATCTGTACATCTACCCCTTATACGACGAAACCCGTTTCTCTGACGGGCGTCGCACGGCTATCTTTTACAACTATCCTGCCGATATGTTTCCGGGCATGGACAAGACCTGGATCAATCGTGACAAATACGTGGAAATTGCATGTACGAGAGGGGCGTCGGTAAGCGACATCAATAACGCGGCTTCGTTGTTAGGTAATGCGGGCGGGCGTTTTGTTTCGGCAAGTCAAATGAGTCAGGGAATGACGTTATCAAAAGGAGGCGATACAATAATCAGTCGTACTGTAAACGTTAGCGAGTACGTAACTGAAGAACGTAGCGATAACGTGAAGGTGGCGAAAGGGATGGGACGCGTAACCGATAACCGATGGCGTGAATTAAGTAATACTGCTGGATTACGCGGCAGAACAATGCAGTTGGTGTGGGAATACGCAAACATGGATATGTTGTATCCCGGCATGCCTGCTAAAGTCGTGTGGATGCAGGATAACAATCTCTGCGAAGCATACGGGGTTATCATGCGTACCGATTGCGCTGTAACGATGGCAGGTTCTTCTGTACGTGAACCACAGTGGACATGCCATGGTACGGTCACGTTATGGCTTGCACCAGAAAAAGACAACACCGTTCGTCCAACCGTTTAGCTGTAGTGAGTACATCATGCTTTCGGAGATTAAGAAATTAAACCAATGGATATTCAACAAGGAAATTATCAAATTCCTTCCTATTGATTTGCGTAATGTTAACTGGGCTATCGTCAATAAATATAGCGCGTATCCCAACCTAATGGAACTTGCGGCAAAGTGGAACATCCAAGCAGATTATGAATTGGCTGAAGAACTTAAACCTTTGAAAATATTGGTTGACCGTTTACAACCCGTTCATCGTCATCAAAAGACCATCTTGTATCGCGGTGTGTTTCCAGACACGATGAAAGAAGAATGGAATATCTTCGACGTGCCAATTGCGTCGATTCGGAAAATGAAGCCAGGTGAAACGATGGGAATGACTTTGGATTTCCCTGTTTCGTTCACAGATACTCCAAATATCGCACGACGGTTTGGTAACGTACTTATTCGATATGATGCAACACCACACATCGGTGAGTACCTCCGTTTCACCGATGAGCTTCAAGTCGCTATGTTCCAATTTCTGACGGGTTCTGCTCGCATCGATGAGCGAGAAGACAACGTCCTGCTATCGCAACGCGAATATGTTTCATTGCCATCAGTACCAATAACCTTCCAAGTTGAGATCGTTCGTAACACTCCTGGTTCCTTCGATCATTGGTGATATATTCCCTCTCCCTTCCCTTACGGGTTGGGAGAGGGTTCTATGCTGTCTAATCCAGTTTATTTCGCGACTACATTACCTAGGTGATAACAACGGTTACTGTTATCACTGTAAATTTCTCTTAATAACCGAGGATACAATCATGACAGATATTTATCAAAAATTAGGCGCTATTGGTCACGCCAACATGATAGCGAAATGGAACGCACCAATTCGGGCGAACTTTTTCCTGGCAGGCGCGTCACTTGAAGATCATTCATCCTGGTCCTTTACACTTACCAAAACTGAGGGGCCTGAAGGATTTTATATCGCAGAACGTCATACGGTTCACGTCATCATCTTCCCACCTGAAGATAAAGAATTTAATAAAAACGACTGTCGTATCTTATTTAGCCACGGTGATGACCCAGAACCAACGTACGGGTATATATTTCCTGCTGACGCAGTTGCAGAAAAACTGGAAGGTGTGCTCGATAATATCCGTCCCCGGATTGCCAAAAAACGTCGCGATGCTGGCGTTCTAACCGGGTTACCAACGATCTACCTTGAGGTATACGTGAGTAAAGATCAAACAGAAAACGATAGTATTGATGCTCAACCGATTTACGTTCATCCTGAATGCCATACCACGTACGATCGTTACTTAACGATAACAGGTGGTGTAGCAGCGCCATCACCAGTGGATATCGGTGAGTGGAGAATGATTCGTGAGATCTATCCTGACGGCCGTATCGTTACGTTTTGCGGTCGCACCTGTCTACCTTGTGATGCGTTGAATGAAAAAGTCCTTTCCTCTTATTTCTCAACGCTAACAAATTCCCGACAGTTCTACGCACTCGTCGTCGATTCCCAGAAAGAATTCATAACCGGTAACGCAGGATCGTACTCCGGCTATCCCCATCATTTCTACGCCGATCCTGAGTAACCCAATATTGGTAGGGCCCTAAACAAAGGAGCCCTACCAGCATCACAAAACCGCAATCATCCTTATCGTAATCAAGGAGCCGAGCATGACCACTATTTATCGTGAATTATCCGCTGAACAACAGGCACATTTCCTCGCAATGAAACAACGTTTGGTGGACAAAACAGAACTTTTAAACAAGACGACCGATGAGTGCATCTGGGTGTTATCTGGCGACGCCAGCGACAGCCTATGCTCCGTATATATCGAATCAATCGTTTTCTTTAATGCGTCACACAACGACAATAACGCAATCTTCTTTCTCAAAGATCCCAGCGTTCCTGGGGGGATCTCTTATCTTACAAAACCTCGCGAACAAGCATGCGCGAGTATCTTTGGATTACTCGAAAACCTGAGAATCAGGCATAACGGATTGCTGACAACCGTTCCTGATCTTTACGTCAAAGCAATCAAGAAGTACTATACGAAAGAACCCGTAATCGACTTAAAGAAAGAATTTGACAATTTCAAAACCGACACATCATCGTTCTCAATAGAGAAATGCGATGATACCGATAGAACGGAAATGACAGGACCTATCTATCGTCATCCTTGTTGTTCTGAAGGGTTCGATACTTACCTTACCGTTACAACCGGATACGGCAATACGCCACCCAAAGACGTTCTTATCGGAACATGGTGCGTCGTTCGTGAAGTTTACCCAGACGGTACAATTATTACCGCTGATGGTGATAGGCTCGCTCCAGCGGTAAAAGCCTACGCCGACACCTTCAAAAACGAAGGAACGTTCGACCGTCAAAATTTGGTTTACTACGTACTCGCGGTTAATTCAAATCGTCCTTCTCAACAAGGTTTCTCATCAACAAGGCAAAATGCGCCATACGGCTATCATCCACACAACAACATGTTCAACCAATCTAACCCGTACTACGATACAATTCAACGAGTACAACAACATGTCAGTCCTTGTAACTCGAAGACTAAGTAAACCTTAACAAACTTAAATTAGTTTATGCATTGATTCTTCTATCCGCAACCCACCTAACATAGAAAGGTAAAATACGATGTTTAATCCAGAAATCATGATTCTTGATCCTTGGTACCTCAACAAACTTCCAGGAATCAAAATGCCAGGCGATCCTCACGCATTTGATTTGATGGTCGTTGCCGAAGTTACCAGCAACACGGTTAACACTATCGACGATGATGAGGTTCCTGTTGAAGAGGTGTTCTCTGTTACGACGACATTACTGGAAAGTCGCGAGCTGACCGAAAACGGTTGCGCTGATGAAATCATTCCTATCGATGGTGAGATGGAGATCATGTTAACACAGGTCGAGTTGCAGCATCGTGTCGCACCGACAAAAGACACGCCGTATGACAATGAACCTGCAGAACAACCTGATGAAAACGGTCGAGTGAAACTTGCTGACATCGACGATGATGCTCTCGAAGAGATCGACGAAAACGAAGAAACGAACTTCTACCAAGCTGAAGCGAAAGAAGCGTTTGATAAAGCGGTTCAGCATGATCGACGTATCACCGAGAAGATGATCCAACAACAACTTATCGGTAAACGTCTTAAGCTCGAATTCGCAAGCGGGGTGCTTACTACCTGGTCACTCATCGTCTAAAACCGAAACAACGTTTTCATTTCCAATCACATACCCAACAATCTAAATCCAATTAAGAGGACAACATCCATGTTTAATATTCTTAGTGTACCGCGTTCCCCTGTCAGTTCTTACTTCGGTATTATGACCAGTGAAGAACACAATGTGGAATATACTGTTATCGCTAAAGACCCATCACCGATCAACGTAACGTTTGCTGAAGGTACTACCGAACTCATCCCGTTAAACGGTGAATTCAGTAAACCTGTTAACGGCGTCTATGAACTTATCACTCGCGATCCGAATAACAACGCGACCTACCGTGTGGTGTGTGCGTTCAACAATAACAAACTGGTTATCGTTGCGGATAGTCGTGGGTTATCATGGATGGCTGATGAAGGCGCACATCGTTACTACGAAGAGTGCTTACGAACCGCAGGCATCTACGATCTGGTAATGAACGCCCGTGCTAAAAACGACCGTATGTTTTAAATTATCATGATTACTCGAGAAATCATTTACGACGCTATTATCGAATGCCGTCATCGCGTCATGCGTGGAACGGTATACAACTACCACTTAAACAACATTATCAGTGAATGTACGGCGGTGATGACTAGCGCGTTGGGTAAACCTAGCGCTATCGCACTTTATCCAAACATCACTGAACAGGAGCAAATCAATATCGAAAACCAACGTCGAGTGAATCGCCAATACGATGTAACAGCCATGCACGCATGGCTTATCGTTGCAGCGAAACTCAACACGCTTCTCACTGAGAACGGCTGGAAATTTTCACCTAACGAATTCATGACAATAAGTTAATCAAAGCGGTCATAACCCTCCTCCTTCCCTTACGGGTTGGAGGAGGGGACCGTACAATCTTTTTTTTTGCGTTTAAAATTCTAAATCAAATTGTAATTCATTACTCGGTGCTGCGTTTTCATCGAACTTGTTCCACGGACCTTTACCTCCCTCGGAGACAGGTTGTCCGCCAACCTTGCGGCAATATACTGCTTTCTTACCGTAATCATCAGGAAGCATCCCGATGGTTTGGAATGGCATCGCGAAATGTTTGTCTTCAGGTTTCGTTGAACCGTTATCCGGTTGACGGTCTTTCCCTAATGCAAAGACCTGCCAGCTTTGACGTTTGCCCGGTTCCTTAACGATATCAACAATCACTTCAAGGTCAATCTCGCGGTCAATCCCTTTACAACCATCCCAGTAACTTAAACCCGCGACTTGGTCAACAAACTCTTCATCGTTGCCATCACGTGCACGCATCTTCGCATCGGATGACAGCTGGTGTACCGTCATACCTAAAATACGTTTAACGCTGCAGAGGTTACGGACTTTGTTGAAGAGTTCTTGGAGCCATGCGCCTGTTGGCCCATTTCTATCCAACCCTTCCGATGAGAACATTTTCAGATAGTCAATGAACAACGCCATGACTTCATAACCCATGCGTTCGAAATGGTCGATGAGATTAGCGAGTTGTTTGTAACTCATCCCATCAACACGACGCATACAAACAGAGAAACCCGCATCGTTGAACACCTTCAACACATAACGTGATGCCTCGCGAGGGTCAATCTTACGAATATCGACATATTCGCCTGTTTCCTGTTCTCGCATGTTCTTGTATATTTGAAGCGTGTTTTCTTCTACTTCGTTTTCTGTTGACAAGTGAATCAGTAATGCTTTCTTTGCTCGCTCCGGAAAAAAGAAATGGGGTTTATTGTACAGTGCCAGATGCGTGAACAGTTTTAACAACACACCTGACTTGTTCCGGTGCTGCATTGCACCAATCAGTCCTAAGGTACCGCGACGTAAAACGCCGACCGACCCCAACATTTTATTAAAACCTTGCCAGCCGGTTACAAACCCGCCTTCAGGACTGTTGCGTTCCATCGCTTTGACGAACATACGTTCAACTTTCTCGATATCGTCTTCGCTGTCAGCGATAAAGCCGTCAATCATACACGCCATCTCTTCGGGATTTTCGGTATCCATTTCGATACTGTCTAGCGATAATTTCAAATTCGCCATCGCATCGAAAAATTCTTTATCCCCAAGTCGCCCGTTACTGATATCCATGTACGTGTTTCTAAAGGTTTCGAAAACACGACGACGGGTAATCAGATTACGTAATTCGTTGTAATAGAGTGAACAGACCTTACTGATATGAGCGTCGTCTTCGATATCGTACAGTCCGTCGGCAAGAATCTCGTAAAGATTGCTTTGCTCAAGGCAATCTAAACGTATCCTTTGTAACAACTGTTGTTTATCGAAAGGTTCCGATAATGGTTGTTCCAACATCCAATGAATGGTGTTCATCAGGTTGTTGAAAACCTCTCTATCTACGTCTGTAGCGAGATGGTTTTTCGGGGGTTCGACTTTATCTAAGACGGATTTAACATGTTCGATCGTACTGGGATCGGGATGGTTCAATTGTGCATTACGAAACAGTAACGTAATAATCTTAATGGCTATCTGTTTTGGGTCCATCGACTCAATCCTTTCGATACTTGCAAAGAGGTAATCATAATGAAGGAACTCCGATATCTCGTCGTTCCGAATTGGGTAGAACACGCGATTATTCGAAATGCGCGTGATGACTTACAGGTGTTATTAGACCCTAAAAGTCTTTTCGGCATACTATCGCCCAATGATGTAGGTTTTTATTTCGCAGCCCAGAACGTGCCTTTCTTCATCACGAAAGAACACGAACAAGCGAACCCTGCGGTTCATCTTAACAACCTGCTTGGTGGTATGTTTGCGTATCACTATGACGAAACAGGTTTGCCGCCGGAGAAGAATGTTGATGTGCTGTGTGAGTACATCAATCGTTATGACAATGGTTATTACCATTTACTGACGAGCTATCCGCGTGATATTGAACGTCGTTTGGCGGATCCAACTTACAGCCCAGACAAACGTCCGTTGAGTGTTCGGGTGCGTTATGTTAATGAGGATGTGATCGCGATTGTTGTCGATTGTCTTCCTTTATTGGCAGAAGAGTTATTGAGCGATCGTATTGCTGATAACTACAGCGCCGTTATTGAACATCTGCGAATTAATATGAGTCTTGCGGAAGTTGCGCAATTGCCGCTGTTCCGTTCATATTGCACCAATCGTTCCATCCATTATCGCCTGCGTCGTTTGTGACGTAGGGAAAAGTTATGCGGCATTTTTAGTGTTGTATCACCACCTCAATAACGGTAAGTGTTTACTGATACTATAGTGGCGCATGCACGCGTGTACGCTATGGTCTATCGACCGACTTATATAAGTTAATTCTGTAAAGGATACTTTCAATGAATGATAAAACCCTTCTTAGCCAACAGGTCGCGGCCACTCGCCAGTTCCTGACCGCTAATGGTAGCAAACCAGCAGACAAAGGTCTGGAGAACACCTTCCTGTCTATGGAATCTGCTTCTAAGGTTGATTTCAAATCCATGGACAAACTGGTTAACGAAATGGATGTTAAGAGCTTCAGCAGCGACATCCGTAAAGCCGAAGAACCGGTTCTGTCCATGCTGGGCTTCGAAACCACCACTCCGGAAGAGAAGCAGCGTATTGAAGAACAGCTGTTCACCATGAACGCACAGCAGGCTCGTGCAGCAGCACTGATCATGCTGGCTCATGGTAACCCGGTGGAATATGCTAAACAAGCACGTTCCATGAACATCAGCACCACTCCGTCAGGTCGTGAAGTTGACAGCTCTAACTTCGTCATGATGGCTGCTGATTCCTGCGGTTGCGAATCTGAAGAACTGGTTCAGCTGTCCTACGACCAGAAAGAACTGCGTGACATGATGCCGTACTCCGTTGTGTTCAACGTGAAGGCTTCTCGTCTGAGCCGCATGGGTAACGAACTGTACAACACCATCGTTCTGGCTCCGAACCAGATCGGTTACGACGTATCTTTCCGTCGTCCGCTGGTGTTCAACCACCTGCGTCGTAACGCCGACGGTACTCCGGCTGATTGGGTACGTCGTCCGCTGCTGGATGCGTTCATGTACAACGACGTTCTGTCCAACGACGTGACCGATCTGCATCCGATCTATCGTGCTGACGATGCTAACGCACAGTACTTCGTTGACAAAGCTATCGTTGCTCCGCGCGACATCGAAATTAAAGGCGTAACTTATAAAACGTCTTACCTGGCTGTTGATAAACTGATCGACATGATCGGTATCGCTGAAGACGATAGCATCCTGGCTAACGGTTACAGCGACAACACCGACGCGCTGGACGCTCAGATCACGCTGACCAAAATCCTGGTGGAAATCAAATCTACCAAGCACAGCAAAACCTCTTACGTACCGTTCGACGTATCTGGTCTGATCACCAACGGTTTCCAGAAATCCCTGGAAGGCGACTTCCGCAAAATGACCCTGGCGTTCGACACCCACTCCATCTTCGTTGATGAGAACACCGTTGACGTTAAAGGTGCAAAAGCTGAAGCGCTGCAGGACATCATCGATGCGAAATCCGCTGCTCAGCTGGCAATCGAAGTTTACGGTTCTTCCAACGTAGAGAAAGCGGGTCTGCGTGTTAACGGCGCTAACGCTGAACTGTATCGCCTGGTTGATCAGGACAACATCGAACAACCGCGTAAGAGCGAAGAGTTCAAACAACTGGCTGAAGACCTGAGCTTCAAACTGGTTGGTTACGAACTGCGTATCCGTCGTAACAACAGCAACCGTCGTGAACGCGGTAAGCACCTTGACTTCAACATGAAGCAAGAACGTTACGCAATCGGCCTGCTGGCTCCGTTCTCCATTCCTCGTCCGCTGGATTGGGAAGAAAACGCTGCTGACCTGGACGTTCTGATCCAAGCTGCTAACGCACGTTTCGACAACCTGATGGTTGAGAAACTGTTCAGCTACAAAGACGCACTGAAAGCGGTTGCGACCTCTCGCTTCCGTCAGTTCGGCGACATCCAGATCGAAGGTTTCGGTCGTTACCTGATCCGTCCGTGGTTCGAAGAAATCAACCTGGACCTGGAGAAATCTGTTCAGGGTACCACCACTGCAGAACGTCGTGCTGAAGTGTCTGCTGCTATCATGAACGTGATTCGTGAGATGGCATACCGCATGTACTCCGAGTCTGGTTATCAGCCAGCTCTGCAGCTGCTGTCTTCCAACGCTGATGAGAAACCGCGTTGCGTAGTAGCAACCGACAACTACATCCCGCAGTTCCTGCAGACCGATGGCGATTTCCGTACCGTTGGTGTAAGCTTCAACTTCGTGGTTGTAGATAACCCGAACGTCATGCTGCGCGATAAGATCTTCGTGACCCTGTCTCGTGGTATCCAGGGTTCTCCGGATCCGCTGACCTTCGGTATGTTCCTGTATGTACCGGAACTGGTATCTGTTGCTCAGGTTACCCGTAACGGTCAGGTTTCTAAAGAAACCATGGTTCAGCCGCGCTGCCGCTTCGTTAACAACTGCCCGCTGCTGGGTCTGATTAACGTTGTGAACCTGCGTAAGGTCTACACTGAAAACATCAAGCTGCCTGTTCAGACTAACTGAACTACCGTAGCTGCTTCGTTGGACGATATTCTTGACGACAACGTTGCAGATGGTTTCATTGCACCGGACATTCATCCGGCACCGTGATACATAAGTCAGCCTCCCTCAGCCCGTAAGGGTTGGGGGAGGTTTCTATGCCGTTTATTGTTGCGAATAGAAAAAATTTGACGCTTACATTACCTAGGTGACAGACGCCTGCGATGAATAAGGCATAGACAACACGTAAGGTCGTTCTCGCGCTAGGAACGATGCTGAAACCGTCGGCTGTCGGCTTGATAAGAACAAGAAAAAGGGAAATGTAATATGCGTGATAGTTTTCAATCTGATGGAGGTTGACGATGCCCTCCATGCCAATATGTGATACCGCGTTCGAACCGTGGGATGGTACGCACGCTTATCGCATTGACGGTTATGCTGAACCGTTATATGACCTGGAATTAGGATGGGCATGTATTAATGAATCTGGCCATACCGTGTTGGTTATCACCTCCGACAATATGTTCCAGTACATTCCTGGTAGGGTTGAGGACGGCAATACATTCAGGATCGTACGACGTTCAAAATTTCGTAGTCCTGTAATAGTTGACAGCCATGACGTATCTAATGCGAATGGTGCGTTCAGAAACTTCGTCTACGCGGGTAGACGTCGGGATATACTCCGTGTTAAAAACGGTACAGGTTACGCGATAAGGAAACCGCATATCCGTCGTATTGTTAACACCGAGAAAATGCCACGTCTATTAGACCAGCAAGACTGGTACGATACGCTGGATGAAATATGTCAAATTGACCTCAACACGTTGAACTTTAATCAACCCGCTTATGTCGCGCAAATCAACGTGGCAATCGTAAAAGTTAAAGGAGAATACAAAAGCGCAGACCACGTTACGAAAGGGATTGATCACCCCTACATCGCAACGTGTGCGCGGAGCTTGACGGGAAAAACAGAGGGTTTCCGGATTCTCGGAACACAACTCACTATCCATTGGACGCCACCCGACTTTCATAATCCGTATAGCTTATGGGTTAACGTGCTGGGGAAAGCGTTCGAAATAAAACCAACGAATGGAGCAGGCGCGCCAGGTATGTTGGTTACCTTCGGGAATAATGACTCCGTCTTCGTACCGGTCGAAGATTTGGAAAAAGAGATGTGGAAGTACAATGTTTTTCCGACGCGTGAATCGGCATTGCATTGGCGCGACCCCATCCAAAAAGAAGCCTACAAAAATGATTTCGACCAGCGTAGCTACGAACGTAAGGCATCAGAAGAAACCCTTAAAGGGGTGATGGCTGAAATGCGACGTATGGCGGATGAACACAAGGCAGTTATCGCACAGATGCATGAGGCGCATCGCGCTGATGCGAAGCTGCGCGATGAACAACATAAAGCCGAACTCGATCAGCTTAAAGACGAACAAAAACGTAGGATGGAACAACACCAAGCCGAAATGAAACGTCAAGATGATCTACGTAGACAAATACACGAAGATTATCAAGCTGATTTAAAACGTCGTGATGACGAGGCTAAACGCAAACATGAAGAATTCGTCGCTGAACTTCGTCGTCGAGACGAAGAAGCCAAACGTAAGCACGACGAGTTTGCGGCTGAGATACGTCGACGTGATGAGGAGGCAAAAAGACAACGTGAGGCGGAAGAAGCGCGACGTCAACGTAACGTCGATGTTTGGAAAGCCGCTGCGAGCATAACCGCGGCCGTTGTCGGTATAGGTATGACCTTTTTCAAGATTCTTGAGAAGGCGTCATCGAAAAAGTAACTTTAATCTGCTTAAGCAACTTTCTGAAAGGAGTGTGTGATGGATCCTAGATTCTGCAAAGCTGTCGCTGAGCTTGCACCGAAGATGAACGAGAAGATAGCACGCAACATCGTCGTCGATAAGATGCAAGATGTTGAGTCCTATGTTGATCGTCTTTGGCGGAACAGCAAAGATAGTTTACCTAAGGATCTGGTGTATCATGGCCTGCGTCGCTGTATGGCCCGCGAACAGTTCCACTACTTAAGCGGAGGAAAGAAAACCAAAGGGAAGGATAGCGGTAAGCTGACCTTCGACCTTGCGCCTTCCGATGTGTTTATGGTGATGCTAGAATTCCGCTGGTACGGCGCGATGGAATCAGGTGACCGTCGTGAACCCGGAAAGGACTACTGCATTATCCGACATCCTCTCCTATTGCCCGCGGTAGGTCAGGGTGGTAAAATGCGTCTACGTGGTGCGAACTTCATTCTCAGTGCGGTGCTCGCTGACCCTGTAATCAGTTACACGAAAGACATGGCGTTCATCATGCTTCCGCGTGACAAAATCACGGTTAAACGTACACCGTATCAGTTCCTGAGCAATGATACACCGACCGGTATCGATTATCGTCATTACCTGTCATTACCCTGGTCGCAAATCTATCATCTTACCAAACAAAGTAAAGTGAACGGTGACAACATCAACCACACCAGCGTAACCACGTTGGGTCATTATCTCTTTGCGAAGTACGGGGTGGGTGAGTGTTTCCGACGTTTTGCAGGTGTCGAAGCCGTAACCGGACGGAACCTTGCTGAACGTGATTTTCCGCGTGACCAATGGGTAATCTATCGTACCATGGGGGTTATTCCTAAAGGTTTTAGTATCAGCAAAAGCGGTAAAAGCCGTAGCGCTAGCGCTGTACGTTACAAACATCCTGATATTCAAATTGCTGTAAGACGTGGAGGCACGGAACGTATTGTTCTTGGCCTTGTCGGTGCATTCTTGTATCTCATCGACCGTTATTACGATCGTTTTCCGGAAGACTATCCGGTTGAAGAGTTCGCGAATGCGCCAGACCATTGGCGTACATTACTCGGTTTGATTATCTTTAATAACAACAATGCGGATGCGCGTTTGTTGCGTGATGTAAACCACCACATCGACAGTCTTGATCTTTACGTTGACGAGATTCAACAGAAGAAGTTCAAACAGGAAAATATTCCTTGTGACGACTTCTACGAATTTATGGCGTATCTGATTGACAATGTCACTATCGAAATGAGTCGTGTTGATACCACGACGATGTTCGGTAAGGAATTGATGGTGTTGGAATATGTCATGGAGGATGTGCGTAAGAGCATCTTTAAACTGGGGTTCCATCTTAAAACCACAGAGCGTGGTAAACGACAGAACAACCGTAAAGAGATGACCAATCGCGATGTACAGAAGGCGTTGCGAAATCAAGTTGCAACGGAAGCGATTCTCAATATCCAGAGCAATCGTGATAAACGTGAGAAAGTGGCAACATCGATTCAGTCACCTGGTGATTGCATGCTGTTCAAAGTGAGCACGCATGTTGTTCTCCAGAGCCAAAACGCAGGCGGTGCTGCATTGGCTGACGAGAGTCGTTTGGTTAGTGGTTCCATCCCGTTCTGTGCAAGCTATCTGAATCTTCCACACTCCGAACCAACCGGACGTCAGAAGTTCAGTATGTACGCACCTATCGACGAGCGCGGTCGGTTAATCATTACCCCACAAATTGCAAATGACGTTGCAGCAACCAATGCAGGCTTGAAGAAAGACGTCGGTCGATTCGATGAAGAAATTGTAGAAATTAACGATCACGACATAATCGATTGACACATAACCGAATAAATAAAAAGGATCGTAAGAAATGTATAACGGCAGTAACAACATGTATCAACAAATGGGCTATAGCGAAAACCCTTATACGAGCACGGTTAATTATGCGGCTGAACAGGTTCGTCAGCAACAGTATCAGCAATCACCGTACGGCGCATACCCGAATAACGCCTATCAACCACCACAATACCAACAACCCTCATATCAGCAGAACTATAACTTCATCACCCAAGAAGCGACGATCGTCAAAATCCGTCAAGCCATTTTTAATGTCCTGAAAGACTTCGCTCAGCAAGACAAAATACAAACCGAGTTCGTCGCACGTTACACCAATAACGATATGATGATGGAATCGCTTGTTGAAGACTGTTGTTGGAACGTGTTCTCTTACATCAACCCGATGCCGCAGAACGCGTCCGACGACCAGATCGTCTCTGCTGCTGTGAGCACAGTTGCGCTGTATCATCTTGTAACGTGGCTCTTTGAACCTAATCAGTACCCGGAATATTATCGCGCGATTGAGTTATCACGCATTAACCCGGAAGCCGCGAATAAGTACACGCAGCTGAATAAAAGCGGAAGCCTGGCACAAATCGCTCAGAAGTCACGTGGTTTGAAGCAGCAGGTGATGCAGATGGGGATGACTTATCGTGGGCCGCAAGCAAGTGCGATGGTTAGCAACGGGTATGGTCAACCGCAACAGCCTGCTTATCCCACTTATGGTGGAACCTACCCACAACCACAATACCGACCTAACCCGGCAGTTATGCGTGGTATGGCTCCAACAACGCCAGGATACGGCGCACAACCTCGGCCGACGGTTGTTCAACCACAAGCGCCATCGTACATCGATTCGAAGGATTGTGCGTTCAACCGTTTGTATGATGTTGGTGATGACGATCCTATCGTTGATGAGGTACCTGCTGCTACAGCGTCGCGTTACGAGGCACCACAACCACGGATTTACTCGACAAATCCTGAAGGAGATATTGGTGGTATCAACGATATCTTTGCAGCGGCCGAGCAGTTTGCTGAGCAGTACGAAGAGCCAGAATGGCATGTTAAGGCTGGGCAGCAGAAACCCGTTCAACCTGAACCTACGCAGGTGAAACCGGAACCCATTCGTACGGCTCGTTCCGCTACGGTAACAAAGACCGTTAATCCAATTGATGCGACCGAAGATGCTAAGCGTTACGGTCGTGTTGTTCAACATGAAGAATTTATGCAGATGCGTCTGAAAGCCAAAGACTTTGCACCTAATAGTCGTTGGCCGACGTTGTATGACTTCAGGCACTTCGCTCGTCGGGCACGCATCGACGAAAACGGAATTCTTCATGAAACCATTGTTGACATTACATCCCTCACGGAGGAAGAAGTGGAATACATCGAACTTGAATCAGATCCAACCGCTCGTCGTATGGCAGAGCAGGAAATGGCAAAACTGGATCGTATCGCGCAAGCAGAAGTTGTTCGTGTTAGCCTTAACAAACCGGTTCAGCGTGAGCCAATCGTTGTCGGTGAGCAGCGCGAAATGAAACTGTTTACCGTCACCGATGCAATCGCAGCGTCAAGCGTTGAGGATGCTGAAACCAAAGCTGCGGTAGCGATCATTCAGCAGACCAACACCGACGTCAACCAAAACGACGCATTAGCATTCCTGGCCACCGTCAATTCCTATCTGGGAACCTATACCGACAAAGAGCTGGATGCAATCCATGAATTCCTGGATGCGTTGTCTATTGATAAAGGTCGTAGCGACGATATCAAAGCTTATCGTCAGATCATGCAACAGTATCGAGATGTCATTCCTCTGCGTATTTGGCATTTCCTGAACGATAGCATGACCAAAGACGTTAACAAGCTGATCAAACGTATCGTACCGAAGAACTTCTCTGAAACCACCATCTCTAGCTTCGTTGATGATATCGGAGAACTGTCCGGTTGGCTGATTCACGATCTTAAAATGGACCAGAAGTTCATTGAAGATGAATTCTCCAATTGCTACTATACCTGGGTCAACATGCTGAAGTGTCTCTACTGCAATCGTGATGGCGAAGGTCAGTGGAACATTCGTCTTTCCATGGCTGAACTGTACAACATGCATGACTACCTGAAAGCCGCTCACGAAAAATCTGCAGCGAATCGTGAACGTCATCTGGTTGCCATGAGTGAGTATCGTGCAGAACTGGAGAAAGATGGCTCTCTGGACGCCGATGAAATCGAACGTCGTTTGGCGGATGCGGCTGTCGAGGATATGCGTGTTAATCCAGACATCGTTACCGACGAAGATAGCAACGATGCTTACTGGTTTAACCACAGCGTGTTCGCGATGCGCCCGCACGTTGTTGTTCGTGTACCGACCAACGCCAAGATTCTGAAGCTGAACCAGAGCGGTTACACTCACGCATCGGCTGCAACCAACCCAAGCATTGCTCGTATGCTGGATCAGGTGTTCAAGACCTTCGAAACCAAAGTAAAAGGTCTGCAATCTGCTACTGTAATTCTGAGCGATGATACTCGTCTGAAAGCAGTACGTACGGTAAACGGTATTACCGCTTCCGAGTATCTGCTGGAACGTGAAGAGCAGTAATTAACTTATCGTCCGACGGCGGGTATTGTATTTGCAATACCCTAGTTGATAAGGAAACCGTATGAGTCAATATAAACTCATTACCGTCTCTGTGGATGCAAAGGACTTACGCGAAATTACGTTAGCGGCCAACGCAGTTCAACAGGACAGTGAACTGACGGCATATGAACGTTACCAGCTTTTCCTCTCGATAAGCGACACGGTAGCACGTATGCAACAGAAGTACCAGGTTCAGCTAACCGTAATCGACAATGGCGCTGTGATCCCACCACACCCTAGTTGGCGCGTACTGAGAAGCAAACTTACCACAATTGAATCGTGGTTAACCTCGAAATAAATTAAATAGCGCATAGCCCTTCTCCCCTTCCCTCATCGGGTTGGGGAGAAGGTTAACTATGTGTTATTTTTTTTACATCCGTTTAGACAATATCACCTGAAGTGTCGTCTTCTGACGTCGTGTCGGTCGTCGTATCCTCAGATGTGGTTGTTTCTTCTGTTGAGGTTTCCTCCATCGTTTCGGTATCGAAATCGGTATCTCCGAAATCGTCACCGCCACCGAAGTCATCAGAAGAACCGGTATCGCTACTTGAATCGGATGACCACGAACCATCAGATGAAACACTGCCGTCCTGTGCTTGAGCTCCCATCTTCTCTTCAATCTTCTTCGTCAGATTCTGAATATACAATGCAAAATCACCCATGCATTTACCCATGATTTCAATATGCTCCATGGACGCACGTTTCCAATCTTGCACGGCATTCTTCTTATCATCAAGACTGAAGAGATCAGCCAGCTCCTGATTGAAGTTGTTCTCTTTTGCCCACGTACGCATCGCGGTACCAATAATGCATGCGCGGATCATCTGCAGCGTTGTTTCATCAACCCCACCCAGACCCATGACGTAATCAGGCGTTAAATAATCATCAAGTTGCGCAGTAATCGCTTCCTTGTACTGATTATATTCACGTACCTGATCTTCAAGGCGACGAGCATTGCTATCCGGTAAACGCACATTTAGGCTGTTTAAGAACATGGACACATAAGCATCGGCAATAACTTCCTGGACTTCTGGTTTAGTGTAATCCAGATCCATTGTTGCTGATTGGTCGTCAATCTCCTGATAAGCGTTAACGTTACGGATAACACCGTTTTCGAAATCGCTACCAAAAAGCTGCTTCAATTGCGCTTGGGAGAGCTTAGACATGTTCGCACGAACCGTGTTTCGTAACGACGTCAACAACACAGGACTGTATGCCGTGTACTTCTTGATGTGATCGGTTAATCCATTCGTGATCACCTCACGACAAACCGTGAACTGTTTCTCTTGCATCGCGTTAGCTGTAATCACAGAAGCTGCGAATTCAGATTGGTAGGAAGTATCGATAATCTCCGGAGAAACGCCCAAGCCCATGAAATGGTCACGACGATAACGATCCATCAGCTCATTATCAGGAGACTGATAGTTACGCTGCTCAACACTGACGTCTGTATTCAATTTCGGGAAGCGTGGGTTATTCCCCTCAACCTTCAATCGAATCGAGCTTCGTTCATACGCGTTGATGATATCCATCGGGTTAGTTTCACCCAACGGGAAACCAGACTGGTAGACACGAGCGAAACTATGCAGTGCTTGTTCGACGGTATCGACCGGGTTTCTGTCGGTGTCTTCAAGCATTACGCTTAGCGTCGTATAGTTCAACGAACTTTTGATTTTTGCCATCAGTTCTTGAACCATGAGCATGGCTCGTTGCGACGAGATCATCTTCGTACTTTCAAGCAGCGAACGACCGATACCGTATTTGTTGTATTCATAGGCGATGTAAGTCACCATTTCACGAGGAATAAACAAAACACGGGTCTGCTTGTGAGCGAGGCTACGCGCAAGCATCGACAGATAAAACGATGATGTCGCGCCGATTTCCACCGCACTGCCAAGATAACCGTTGACAATACGTTCAACGATGTAACGTTGCATCAGCGATTCGTACGACGATACGAAGGCCGACATGTCTACCTGATTACATGACGTACCTTGGATCATGTTCTTGGCCGCGCCGATCATCTCGCTCGCCATGCCGTTGCTTGAAGTCCCTGCGATATCCGCGGTGATCTTCGACAACCGACCTTCCAACTGCTTGTAATACGCCGCATCTTCAACCAAACGTACCGGATAACCAAACTCATCCAACTGAACCAAATACCCGATGTGGTTCTCCGGATCACCTGGCGCATGTACGGGTTCTAATGCCTCAGGTGGTACGTGCATCACACCGGGATGGCCAACGCTTTGACGATCGAGTGTGTCTGGGGTTGCCAGCGCGTAAACGGGCGATACCTTGGTGTGGCGCTGGATGTTGAGTTTATTCCAGATCTCGTTAACCTGTTCTTGCGTCAGCTCACGTCGGTTAGCGGTTAGGGTTGGGTCACCTGACAGTGTTACCAGACCGCTACCTCCTAACGTGTTTGCACGTAACGCACGCTGTACTGCGGTCGCCGCTCGACGTTGATGCAGAATAGGCATGCGGAGGATATCTGGGTTATCGACAACCGTAACCATATCCGGAATATCGATCTTCGCTTCGATGAATTTACCATCCTTATCACGAAGCAGGGTATTGGTAAACTTGATGCTGTCTATGCGAACAACAGGATCGTACGGTATGGTTTCATTAACGCCTGAGAAATAATCTTCCATCGAAACCGTCGCAGGTAATTGATTTTCGTGGCGTTTGCGACTGTCGTTACCTAGAAGCCCCCAACTTGCAAAATGGTTGTCTTTAAAACCGTATTCTTCAAGTTTCAGTTGACCGTTACCATTAATCGCGCGGTCGAGTGTGCTTTCTGGCAGAACAACAAAGTTATAACTGCCCTTGATAAAGAAGACGTCTTCGATGATACGAGGGATAAGCGTCTTTATTTTATAGATATTCTTAAAATGCGTGTCGATGGTATCGATCATCGGCTGAACGATTTCTGCGACTCTGCCGGGGAAATCTTCGCTGTCGATAAACATCTCGACCGTCTTAAGATCGTTAGGGTTCGTCAACGCGGCAACATAGATCTGCATCACGCGTTTAAGTTCAGGGAACAACTCGAGGATGTTTTTATTATCCTCGATGTTTGTCGCGGTCGCACGCGTAACCGTGTTCATCGTCATTTGGTCGGGAACAACTAACCCGAAACGACCGTTCGCTCCTTCCGCATCACGTGTATTATAAAGACGTGACTGCGGAGCAGGAGCGACAAATTTGTTCATGAGTGCCTTCGCAACGTCATTATTGCTCATTTGACGTTCGAGGGCGACGCGCCCTTTATTTATATCGTTCATTTACACTGGCTCCTTGGAGGACCGATCGTGTCCAACACTGACTATCAGCTTTATTCGGAAAGCGTGCAGCGTCTAACGGACACCCTGATTATTAAAAGCGACATCACGGCAGAACGGTTAAACCTCAAGGTTTCCGAAGTCTACCAGATGGCCGTCGGGGACGACCCACGCACGTGGTTATACTACATGAATCTCGCTGGCGAGTATCATCCTTGTCAGACAATGATGACCGTAAATTCCCTGGATACGCTCGAAGAGATCGAGTTCACCAAGGAAAACATGTTACGGCATCGCATGACGGCAAGGGAATACGCGTATGGTGGAGATTATTTCAATCGTTTAATTGCGCGGTACCCGGAACAACGTATGTTGATCTTGGGTATCCTTAACCCCATCGATATCGAGAAAGCAATTGCGGCACGCAATCATGAGATTCTCTGGTACGATACACAAGAGGTTGAGTCACGCGAGGCCAATCTTATTCCACGTTTACAGCAAGAAATCGACGATTACTTCAGACGCTGGGAACATCCGGCATATGAGAGCGTCGATATGCTTCATTGGCCTGCGCTATACGCCATCCTATTCACACAAATACCTGAGATGATAAAAGGTATTCGTTGGGAAAACTGTCATACCCATTATGCCCATAGCTTCCATATCTGGAGTTATCTGGCAAGCCATCAAGGCCTCGATCGATTTAAGCGGTACATGACCGAATCCCAAATGCTCTGGTTCTATCGTAACATCGCTTACGTTGAAAGAAACATGGGCAGAACGGAAAACTACGATAAGCTCATTCAAAAGGTATTAACCGATCGTGGAATTCCAATCGGTGCGTTCTCGATCAAACAAGACGCTTCCGAGATACCTCAGACGTTAAAACCCGCAGTTTACATGGAGCGTAAACCGCTTAACCTTCAAGAGATCGTCGGTAATGGCACGGTAAGACGTAAGGTCACCACCGTGATGCAGCAACAGTTCCCTCTAGCGCGGGATAACGAAGCGGAGTATTATACCGAGCTTAACCGCACGATAGAGAAGATGTCGATGCATGACAACAATACCTTAACGACCAAGGTATTGGAAAGTGAAGCCGAAGACCTTACAGACAGTGAATTGTATCCTAAGTATGATTTCCTGCTGAACGAATGGATTCATCTTAGCGCGATAGGCATGTATCAGTCACGGTTAACGACAACCAACCCGGTGACGGGTGATACCATGACGATGTCGATGAAAGATGCATACAAGCTGTTCTTGTACTTGCTGAACTATTCGATGGGCATGACGCTGATTGAAGTACCTAAGATCCATGCTAACCACGTCAGGGTGTTAACGCTACCGACATTCGACCATCTTCGTAGCATTACCGATCCTGCTATCATTCCCGATAAACTGATCTGGTGGTGTTTGGATAAGCAAGTGACGCTGCGTGCTGTCGTCAGTACTGAAGAGTTTCTGAGCGCCGTTACCGAGATTTACCAGGGTTGGCGTCGTCATCAGTTCATGTATCAACTCCAAGAACATTATCAAGCTCGAGGCATGGCTGAAGCAATCGTTGAAAACTTCTACATGGATGTTGGTGTCGACTTCGGTATTGGGCAGCTTTACAAGGAATGGTTCTTATCGATGGATTGGGAGCTTGACGCAATCAGTCAAGAAGAGGCGGGAATTCTGGCTCTCGATATCTTCACAAAGGCCACCGGTCAAGATTTGGAAGATGTCACCAGTCTTAAGGATATTCAATACGGAATGCTGCAGCTGCTTAAGACATTGAGCAGTTACACCATCCATTTTATCCAGACAATCAACAGCGACCCAATCAAACCACTGAACAAAATCGCCGTCCGTCTTGGTTCGAATTTAGTAAGTGGTAGTGAAGAACTGTGGGAAGACTGGGCGCAAGCGAACGTTCATGATACGGATAACCAGGCTACGGAAGTTATCAAATTCGTACATGATAACAACCCGATGACGAACTGGCGTGAATCAGCGGTTGAAAGTTTGGAAGCACCTCCGAAACCAACCTGGTGTGATTGTAGCGGTTACGAGAATACCCAAACCGTTCGATTCAGTACGCAATATTGGGCACAAGTCATCAGTGATCCTATCTCGTTACGTTTCCGTAAAAACCCACTCGATGGTTTGTGGCTTGCGCCGTTCCCAGGTCGGGCACCACGCGACCTTCGTGAACGTCTACCATCAGAGTCGTTGCATGGGTTAACCGTAACCCCGATCAAACCGTTCGAACAACGTTTCCGTAAACGTGATCTTCGAGGTCTCTGGATAGAACCGATTTACAAACAGTTGAACGGTCGTTTCAGATCAGTGGCTCTAAGTGAGACGAATCATGTTGCGTATAAGCCTGTCAGTATGCGTCTATCGAATCCGCTCAATCGTTTGATTGTTAAACCTTTGCCTATCGAGGACGCTTAACGTGATAGTGCAGCAAATCGTAAAGTCTTTTTTAATTAATTCCCGGCGAGGAGGTCACCGTGAGTGATACGGTAACAACTATTGACGACACCGAACTTTACCCGGTCGACGTCTCTTTACCCTCATCCGATCTCGTGTATGGTCTTATCAACCACGATAACCCACCTCAGAACGGAGAGCATGTTCTAACCCCTGAATTATTGGTTTTAGGAACACCAACCACCAACCAAAGCGCCTATGAGCGCGACACCCAGATTACGGCGACAGCAACCGCTAAGCTTACCGAGTTGGACGATTATGAAGGTTCGACGACGCTGTATTACGATCGTATTAACATCGGTGCGTATCTGCGTAACGTAGCGCCTATTCTTATCGATGCGCCAGACGCCACCAAGATGCGTGAAATCTGGCCTATCATCAAAGAACGTTTCGGTCTTGGCCTTACCGCAGAAGAAATCGTCAACGACGAACTTAACTGGGATACCGTTAACGGACAATTGCTTCGTGTCGCATCTAACTGCCTGGCTTGGACGGGGAGCGTTCGTATCCTGATGAAGTCGCGTGTACCGAATCTTGATGATATTATCGCGATCAAAGAGCTTGATGGTCTTAAGTTCTTCGGTCAAGGCGTACGCGCTAGCGGCGAGATCTACAGTTACAGTCGTGATACTTCTGATTACGGTGAACTGCTGGCTTCGCTGGTAACAGGTACCGTTATTAGCGATGTGGTGGTCGCCGATCTTCTGGCTGAAATGACTACCGATCGTTGGGTATTAGACGACAACGCCGCGCCGTATAACCTGTATCATGCTAAAGTGGCTTTCAACGGCGAGTTAGGCGGACGTATTCCAGCACGAGCAGGTTACCAATACGGTATCGAGATCGGTCTGGATGAAAACTACTGTACTGCCGTTGGCGGTCCATTGATTTTCTATTACAATGTCGACGGACATACCGCAAGCCTCCAGGGTCGTTCTCCAGAAGAACAAGGCTAAGGAATAAACAATGAGTCAGAAATTGTTAAACAAAAGTCCTAAAGTACTGGTCGCTGAACTTATTCAGGCAGCCAATCCTGACTTCGACTTTAACTTCGATGCGATTGATATCACGGATGTTGCTGAAAACGGAAACCACGCGTATAAACGGAACACACGCGCTAAGGTATCGCCTTCGGCAACAGTAACACCAGCACAATACCGTGAAAGCAGCTACGTGTGGTACGATCGTATCCCTATCCAAGACTTCTTCTTGGGGATGGAACCGAAGCTTGCTATCGATGCTGGGGTTAAAACGACGCACGATCTTATCCCTCTGATTCAATCAACGTACGGAATCGTTATCGATCAGGATAGCTGCGTCGATTCTCCGATTGTACGAGGTGATGAATATCCGTTCCCTCACACCGTAGAATTGAAAACAACCGGATTGGCTTGGACGGGAAGTGTTACGTTCTACCTCCTCGATAGTGCCCACGATATTGCGGGGATGATGAAGACTTCGGTGATGACCGGTCTCAATTTCCCGTACTACACCGCAAATCGTATCCAGGCATTGGTCTACAGTTACGCTATAGACTGTACGGCTATCCGTTCCGATCTTGCTGGGTTAAGAGTTGGCGGTAACTTAAGCGCATTGGTTAGCTTATTCAACAACGTTGCGCCAACCCCATGGGTTTATAACGGCCGTGAAGACGAAAACAACCTTTACGGAGCCACCGTGCTTGCAACCGGTAAAACAACAGAACTTATCGCACAGGGTTATCCTGTTAACCCCGCGTTCGCTAACGCTGTTATCGTTACGCTTAGCCAAGATTACTGCACGAACTACGGCGGTATCCTGTTGATGCAATATAACTGATTAAATAGGAAAAGACATGGCTTCTACACAAATCCGTGCTACCGATCGTATCGTCCGTACGATTATCGGCGGTCAAGTACAAACTAACCTTACGCTCGGTCTTCCTCATGCATGGGAAGAACACAGCACCTTGAATGAAAAGCTTCAGATTCAATCAAAGGTTTACCCCGAGGGTAATCCTGCTGTACGTTACTTCTGTATCGGCAACCAAGGTCATGAATTCATCCGCAACGCTAACGGTATCCCTTCCTCGATGCCGATCGCTCATGAAGCAAGCGATCTTTCACCGTGGAAAATCAAGCCGTTCGTGATGCGTGAGGTTGGTAACGATTTGACCACAGACGAACGCGCTAAATTTGGGTTACGTCGTATTGAGACACTGGAAGGCGGTAAAAAGTATATCTGTTATTACGGTCGTCGCATCGATTTCGATAACGTTGTCCGCTCCATGCGTTATACCAAATACGTCGACGGCGTCGCTCAGACCATCGAATGGCATCCAACCGACGCGAACCTCAACCCCGCCCGACCGGATATTCCAACAACCGGAATTCTGGTAGCGACCGGGGAGTACTACGACTACAGCTGTAAAGTCTCTTTGGTTTGGACGCCGTGGGATATTAACGAATATCTCAATGTGGCTAAACTCACCGAAGGTGGTGAAGAGTACGCGGTTATTTCTGAAATTGGGATGGTCTCTGCCGGTGACAAAATCGTTCGTGCTGAAGATGGTCAGGGTTCTACCTTCGACATGAACGAAATCGTCGGCGCACAGGTTACCGATCTGATTTCGACTTACCACAACCTTTATACCACCAACGATACGCTGACGCTGAAATACGACCTTGGTGCGTTGGAAGCTCGTAAGGCAGGCCCGACGGGCGCAGAAATCCTACCGTAACCTAAGGGGTGTTAAATGGAGTACAGTGAAATCCTGGGGTTAGAATCGAAAGAAATCCTCTTTCGGCTGATTCGAAAGCATAGCGATTTCGATGCTCGAGGCGTAACGCTGGATAAACTGGTTATCGGTGAAGCTTCTGAAAGCACAGGGTACAAGCGTAACAGCAAGTTAACCGTGCATCCCCAACCGGGTTCAGGGCTGGTGAACTCTGTCGACATCTATTATAACCGCATCGATCTTGGTAAACTGGGTACTTGGCCTGGCGGACAGCACCACTGGCCCATCGAGATCGAAACCTTAGATGCATTAACCAAGGTCTCTGAGATCCTACCTGTCTTAGCATCGACGTACGGTATCCTTCTCAACAAAACCGAGATTGTCGACGCGGATCTGGATAAATCCAAATCACCGATACATGTTGCGATAACACCTAAACCTGGTAACCAAGTATGGGTTGGTCAGTTACTTGTTGAGTTAACCTCAGGACATAACGACCTCAACAACCTCGTTCGCAACAATATGTTGGCTGGGTTGAATTATCTCATCGATCGAGATAGCAGTAAACTCCCAGGCGCTATTGTTTCGTACAACTGGTTCGTATCGGCTGGTGTTCTGGCATCGCTTACCGATGGGTATACGTTAACCTCGGGTGATACGCAATCGGAGGCACTAATTGCAGAAATGAACGCACTGCAATTGGGTCTCTCTGAAGAGATCGACGGTCTTACGGCCAACGATCGCTGGGTACTGTCAGCAATGCCTGGACCGCTCAACTTACAGAATGCGAGAGTAATAGCCGATCCAGAGCAATTCAAAACACTACCATTTGGTGTACGTACAGACGCTCGTAAAGCTGTCGTACTTCAACTTAGTGTGATGAATACGCTCATCGATGGTTATCTAACGTTATATGTAGCATAACAGCATATTCCCTCCTCCTTCCCTAATGGGTTGGAGGAGGGTTATGTTTGGTTATTTGTTTTTCTGACTGGAATCGATCAATTCGAGCTTGTGTACTGTCTGCAACGTTGCATGCGTTTCCAACCAGATCTGGTGAAGATAAGGCGTATCGTTAAGTCGCTTAACGCGGGTATGTTTGTACAATGTGTTTTCAAACAACATGTTCTTACGAAGTCCCCAGCGCGAGTGAAGTACCCATAACGGTTTTTCATAGGTCTGCACGTAAGCCGGTAACTCGCCGAGATCAGCTCGAATCAATCCTTCCGGTTTCTTACCTAAGAAATATTGTCCCGGTACGCCACTTCGTGGTAAAGGTTCTTGTGTAACCTGAATCGATGTTGCTTTGATATACACCCAGAAACTGCAGGGATGTGTCACCCATGCTTTCAATGCTTTATCGGACAATAAACGATTGGCAACAATGTCGGACTGTGGGTCTTCTTCGTTCAACAGAATACCAAGAGATGTTAGATCAAGGTATTTGCGGGAACGGAAGTATCTTTCATAGAGAAACATGTTAATGCAGTTTATTTTCGCTGTCGTGTCACTAACGATCGTGTAACAATCGTCAAGAAGATGTAAATATCCCCCGAACACCAGCGCGACGGTTTCATCTTCGGCGACCTTGCGCGGTAACCGCAAGTACATCTCGTCCTTATACGGCAAGAGCTTCGTGGAATCAGCAATCATCTCTTCTGTGATAGCATGGATTTCCAAACTCCCGATACGGCTAAAATCAATCATGCCGATATCGTTTTCTTGGCTACGCTGTGCCGTCTTGAACCCACCCTGGATATAGACACCGACGTCTTTACCGTAGACGTGAGGATGAACATAACCACCTACGGTGAACAAGCAGTGTTTGCCGATATTTTCGTAATTCGTATTCGCTTTCGTCAACAGGATATCGGTGCGTTCCGACTCAGGAATCGCGTTGCTCGGATGATAACCGCTATTACCGACTTTAGGGAGAAAGCCTACCGTAATAGCGTCATGACAATAAAGCTTGTGGGTTTTAATCGACAGCTCACCAGGCTGTCCTCGAAGGTTGGTATGCGCATCCGATTTCGCTTTCAACCACGCATTGAGCGTATCAGTGCTGTTTTGAAGCTCGGATTGAAATGTGTACAGATCAATAACTTGTTGCTGGTCAGCGTAGCTTTCATGGACCTGGATCTTGAGTTTTTGATACGTTGAGAACAACGTACTCAGGACACTTTCACCCGCCTCAAGCGCTGTCCAGGCCGTGCCAGAACCTACGGGTAACCCGTAAGTTTTTACCAATGTATACATGGGAGAGGCCCCCTTATTTTATAGTTACAGTAATATTTTTACCGCTGTTAACACAGGATACCCCAGGGTATCCCATACTTACTAACAACTTGTAAAGGGCGCATCATGACAGATGAAATTAAACGCCTTCCGTATAACCCGCAGGGGAATTTGGATGGCGCATGGGTTCCAGAAGAACTCGTCACTGTCCGTCCTTCCACGGGGACCGGATTTAACTTTCTCGTTCCTAAATACGCGCCATATTTTCGTAATGGGTTAAAGATCTACAACCCTGAAACAAACGCGTATCTGGAAGAAGGCGTTGACTTTTTATGCACTCACCCCTTCCGTGCCATGGCTGCGCTGACCGGCCTGGAATTATACGGTTCCATCATGCTGTTGGACACCGCATTCAGTGGACAGTTGCAACTGAACTACTATTCACTGGGGGGTGAGTTTACACTTGATCAACAACAAATTCTTAACGTTTTAGCCAACAACCTTTACGATCCTCGCGTTACGTTCTGGGAAAAGGTTGCCGACGTTCCTTCCGTATTCCCGCCAATCAACCATCAGCATAATGTCGAAACCGACACAATGACGTGGGACGATGTGGTGGCTGCAATCGAGTCATTGAAAGGGCCGCTTGAAGAAGGGTTCAATAAAGCAATGACTGCGTTAGTGCAGCACGAGAATCGTCGCGATAATCCCCATGGTGTTACCAAAGCGCAGGTTGGGTTAGGGAATGTTCAGAACTTCACAACAGCGACCGAGAGCGATCTGGAAACTGTCGGTGAAAATCTGTACATGACGTTGGCGATGACACGTAAGATGATCGCTAACCTTAGTGGTGATAGTGCCGCTGCACACATCAGTAACCGCAACAACCCACACAAGGTGACCAAAGCCCAGGTGGGACTCGGAGACGTTGAGAACTACGGTGTAGCCGATGATAATACAACCGTTACCGGTACAGCCACTAATCTGTACACGACTCCAGCGGGTGTACGAGCAGCAATCAAGGCAATCACGGACGGCTTAAGTACACGCATCGATCATGTCAACGCTACGTTAACAACCCATACCGAGGATAATAACAACCCTCACGCTGTTACGAAAGCGCAGGTTGGGCTGGGGGACGTACAGAACTACGGTGTAGCGTCTAATGGGGAAGCTGGTGCGGGTGTTGCTAACAACAAATACATGACGCCTGCGACCACAGCCGCCGCTATCGCAGCGTTAATCACCCCAACCGTAACCGAACATATCGGTAACACCAATAACCCGCATGGGGTGACAAAAGCCCAAGTCGGTCTGGGGAGCGTGCAGAACTTCGGGGTTGCTACTACCCAAGAAGCGATCGACGGTCAGGTTAACAACAAGTACATGACACCAATACTTGTTCGTTACGCGATCGAGCAAATGGCTGGTCAAGGGTTCAGTAGTCACATCGCAAACACCGAGAACCCGCACAGGGTGACGAAAACCCAGGTTGGGTTGGGAAGCGTTGAGAACTACCCTGTTGCTTCTGATGTGGAAGCGCAAACAGGTGTAGCGACCGACCGCTATATGACACCGGCTGCGACAAAAGCAGCGATCATCGCTTTAGCAGGTGATGGTTTTGCAGCACACGTTGTCGATAAGAGTAACCCGCATGAAGTAACCAAGGTACAAGTGGGGTTAGGGAACGTACAGGACTTTGCTGTCGCCACCGATGTGCAAGCTGCTGACAGGACTAACCAGACAGCGTACATGACACCGTACTCGACTTACAAGTCGATTGTAGCGTTCGCGGCGTTAGCCGATCATACGCACACAGCCGAACAAGTCGGTGCGCTCCCTATCAGTGGGGGTAAGTTAACCGGACCAATCGATCTTTCAGCAACGTCTATCACGGGTACCGGACTCGGTATCGATGGTGCTAATGGTTCAATCAACGTCAATAAGTTGACCGTCAACCAGCTTCTGGAAGCTTACGGTGGTATTGAATCCAGCGACACGATCAAAATCCTTAACGATGATGAGACGCCAGCTAACTTCCTTGCTGATGGCGATCTCGAAGGGATCAAGTGGGCTAATATCAATAGCCAGGAACCCGGAGAGAACGATGAAGGCGTGACAATGCAGAAGATCGGTAAGCTTAGTGATTACCTTAAGAACGATTATTTAACCAGCTTGAAGACGAACGCAGCGTTCCGCGATGTTTTCCAAGCATTACTTAAGGAATTCCTTGCCAACTTCAACGCGGTCATCAAGGCAAAAGACTTCGAAACGTTATAATGGATGGGTGGGTTCTACCCACCTTTCCTTCTTTTTATTTTTCGATAGGATGTGAAAATGGGCACAAAAATGAGTGAATTGGGTGCTCGCATGACGGCATGGTACGCAAGGAAGGATAACCCTAACCAAGTCACTGCAGCGCAAATCGACGCACCCGATAAAAGCACGGTCGATACGAAAA